>OFQY01000050.1_pt1 | contig 45448 bp, 47 predicted proteins | sample 1542991 | NCBI WGS metagenome assembly OFQY01 (sample SAMN07774224, study PRJEB24372) | wastewater metagenome | isolation source: Exp Tend VB 10WW | collected 2016-02 | reverse complement strand
CTGTCAAGTGCGGATGTTTTACTGGTACTTCGCGAGGAAAGCGTCCATGTCCATCGCAGACAATTCCTTGGCCAGAGCAGGCGTCGGAGTCGGAGCGTTGGTACCCTTGACTGCAGCGGTCATCGCGTTGGGTGCGGCGGGCGCGGCGGCCTGCGGGGTCTGTGCTGCCTGCAGCAGGGCCAACTGTGCCTTCAGGCGCTCGATTTCGGACATCTCAGGAGCCTTCGCGGGGGCCTTGCTGAGCGATGCCGACATCTCGGTCGGTTCCTCTTCGTGCTGAGGTGCTGCGGCGGCAGGGGTTGCTGCAGGGGCGGTACCCTGAGCCGAGCGAGGAGCCTGGCGGGGCATGTTCATGACGTCGCGCAGGATTTCTTCGTCGCCACCCGACTCGACGATGCGCTTGATGGCATCGAAGGTCAGTTCGCGACCGAGAGTGTCCAGTGCGGGGAGCTTCGAAATCGCATCGATGTCGGCCTGAGTCAGAGCGTCGTACTTCTTGCGCTCGTAGGTCTCACCATCGCGAGTGACCGACTCGGTCTCGACCGTCGGGATGTCGCGGATTTCGTTGAACGCGGTGCCGTTGCGGGTGAACCGAATCCAGAGGCCCTTGTCGGGGCTCAGGGGGTCGATGCCGTTGGCGATGAGCGTGTCAATCAGCCCAGGAGCCTGCTCGTTGCCCTTGAGGAGCTTGAAGCACGCGTGGCTGATGGTCAGGAAGCCCCACCGACTGCCGTTGTCCTTGGCGACCATGTTCCACTTGCGGTCGAGGTTGTGCTCCTTGAGCCACATCCTGACGAAGGCGGTCTGGGCCTTGATGTCGTCCTCGGACAGACCCTTGGCGCTGAGTTCCTTCTCCTTGGCGGCCAACTTCTCCTTCTGGCGGTTGATTTCGTCGCACTCGGGGCAACGCTGAGTGATGTTCCCGTTCCGGTCCTGACGCTCCAGACAGCGGAAGGTCACGGGAATCTTCTTGACCTCTCCGTTGCGGTTCGTGAAGGGGATGGAGTACCCGAAGTGCTGCTTCACGTACAGGGCCCAAATGCCCCGTTCAGCAAGAGGCCCGACAGGGGGCGCGATGCGAACGACGAGAACCCGGTTCTTGGGTTCCTTGTGGCCGAGCTTGTGGAAGGTCAGGGACTGCCTGCCCGACTGGTCTCCACCGCCTGCGTAGTTGGGCTTACCGATTGCGAAGGGCTGCTGCGTCTGATTTTCTGTGGTCATTGTGGTTGTTCTTCTTTCTTGGTCTTACGTGTATTACGGATGGTCTTGAAGACCTTCGTCACGGCTTCCTGCGAAACGTCCGCACTGGCCTCCGCTGTGACAAACTTGCCTTGGAACATGCCCTGGCTGACCGAGTCGTAGAGGTCTTCTGAGAGACCTGAAACAACGACTGGGATAACGGGCGTGTCGCCCTTGAGATTCTTCGCCTCTTCGAGAGCCGCCTGTTCAATCATGCCAGCCAGGAATCCCACACCGACATACTTCACGATGTACGAATTCACCAACTGACCCGTCTCCTCGCGACCTGTGAGGAAGACAGGTCCATCGTAGTTCAGGGCGGGGATGGAAGTCAAGCCCAACGCAGCACCGACCTGACGAATCTCGCGCACCATGGACGAAAATGCACTGGGAGAAAATTCGCGGTTGCGCTGTCCGAGGGCTGCCTCGACCGCATCAACGACTGGAGCGATTGCCTTGCCGAAGCTGACGTTGACGCATTCGTTGATTTCAGTCGCGACGCGCAGGAAACCATCGACATTGGGACCCGAGACAAAAACCGGGAAGCCGACCTTCTTGAATTGTGCAGCAACTTCTTTGGTCAGCATAGGCAGTTCTTGTTGAGCTTGTCTTCGACGCATTTCGTGGCCAGGCCGTGTCCGGGGGTCCCCAAACACTTCGGTATCGGCCAGATTACGTGTCTCGCGGTACTTCTGAAGGGCTTCATTCATCGGTGTCATAGTGGGCTTTCCTCTTCTTCTTCGGCTTTGTTTTTGAGTGGAGGCGCAAGGACGGTTACGTCTGCCAAGAAGAAGCTTGTAGACCCTGCGCCACGTACGAGTTGTGATGCTACCACAGCGCCAGCCAGATTCTCCTTGAAAGCTTCTGGGAGGCCATCTTTGCTGGGCCAACGGACCAACTGGATACGGGTGCCATCGACATCGATGTCGAGTTCGCACGCCGTCTTTTTGTCACCAGTGGTCTTCTGAACATAGTCAAAAAGCCGCTGGCCGACGACATATCCCAGCATACACACGTTGAGGTTACCCTCAAGAGGACCCAAGGCTTCAAGACCCTTGAACTGGGTACCGCTCACGAGCTTCCACTCGGCCTTTACGGACAAGTCCTGGTTGAAGGTCAGGAACGAGTTAGTTTTGGTGCTAATTTGATTCGAACGGCGAGACACCAAGGGCAAAAGCGGCTGGCTGAAAGCAGGCAGAATCTTCTTCCGTAGCTGGTACTGCACAAGCGGAGATTCAAGGTCGAACTTGCTGGCGATCGACACAAATTTGGCCTTGGGGTTGGCGTCCCTGAATGCGAACGCGAAGGCGGTCAACTGGTCGACCGTGGCAAGGGGTTCGGCGTTCGGGTCGTCGGGGTTCGGGAACAAGCTGTCCATCGAGCCCGAGACAATCAGGTTCTGGAGGACCGTGGCGTTCAGCGCAGACACACCCTTGCAGGCAGTAGGGCGGACTTCGCCGGTCTTCTTGTCCTTGCGGTTGACGACGCGGGGGTTGTTGACGCGCCAGGCCTCAACCTTCGCCAACAGGTCCTGAATCGACTCGTACGGAGCGCCAGCCAGAAGCTGCTGGTGAGCCTTTTCGCCCAGGCCCTTCAGCAAGGACAACGGTGCCCGGATTTTGGTGCCCTCGATGGTGAAATCGTGCTTGGACATCTGAATGTCAGGCAGCGCAATGAGGTGTCCGCAGTACCGCCAGAACTTCTCGTCGATTTCGTTGCGGTCTGCGTTGCTGAGAACGGCACACCACCATTCGAGCGGGTAGTGGTGCTTCAGCCAGGCGCAGGCGTAGGCGATGGTGACGTAACAAACTGCGTGCGACTTGTTGAAGCCGTACTGTCCGAAGGTCTGCATCTGCGACCACAACACCTCAGCCACTTCCAGACCCAAAGACTCGATGGCGCCCTTCATGAACAGGGGCTTGTCGATTTTGTTGACCTCAACCATCTTCTTCTTCGAGATACGGTTGCGGAAGTTGTTGGCTTCGATGGCGGTTGTGTTGCCAATCGTCTGGAAGACGTACTGTAGCTGCTCTTGGTACACGATGACGCCGTAGGTCTCAGGCAAAAGCTTGTCCAGGACGGGCAAATTGCCGATGGCTTTCTGGCCTCGTGCTCGATTCGAGTACTCGACAAGCATGTTGTGCTCGTTGCCGAACTCGTCCTTCACGTTGGCGTCCAGAGGACCTGGGCGGTCCAACGCCGTGAAGGCAGAAAGACCTTCGATGGTGCTCAGTGGTAGAGGTGTCCCGGGCTCTGGATGAAAATACTTGAGGCCCTGACGAGCGGCGCCTGCGTCGAACTGGAATACCGTCTCGACCCGCCCCTCGCAGATGTCCTTGAACACGTCGGGGTCTTCGGGAAGGTCCCAGACGTCGACCCATTCGCCGTTGAAGGGCACGGCACGAATCAGGGGTACCTTCTTGCCCTTGATTTCTACGTAGGGGATGCCATCTTCGTCCTCGGGGCACATGTCCCCTTCGGTGTGGCGGTCGCGTACGAGCTTCAGGGCTCTGCCGATGTCGAGGATCGAGTTCACGACCAGGAAGTCCATCTTCAGACCGCCCGCAGCCTCGACTCCAGCGGCAGTGAACGACGTGACGCGAACACCACCGACCGTCATCAGCGGGATGAAGCTTGAAATGGGCGAGTCGCTGATGACGTAGGCGCAGGCGTGGCGTGACTTCTGACGAGGGAGCCCGAGCAGCATCTGCACGACGTTCCACTCTTTGGGGTACTTGGTCGTGAACTCCTGGAGACGCACATCGGTCTCCAGAAGACCCGGAATCCAGTGCCCGTCGTTGTCCTTGTACCCGAACACGTAGTCCCGGTCAGGAATGCCCTGTGGGGGGTTTGGAAGGCCCTTGCAGAAGGCTTCGATGTGGTCTGGCACCTTCGGGTCGGGGTTCCCCGCTTCACGGTCCATGGCCCGGAAGGTGTCCTTGATGGCCGACTTGAGCTTCATGGTCGTGTCGGTGGAAATCTGAGCGACATGGTCCCCAAAGCGCTTCTGGAGCCAGCCACCCTGCTCGTCTGTGCCGACCAGCAGGTCGCGTGAAGGAAGGTCCTGGTCAATGTCTGGGAGTTTGCCGGTCTGAACGCGGTCAATCGTCAAGAACCGGTCCATCGAAAGCTTGTACTTCATCGGGTCGCAGTGCGTGATGCCGAGGTAATACGCCAACGAAAGGCCTGCGGCCGAACCTCGACCGGGACCCGTCAAAAGGCCGTTCTTTGCGTACAGACGGCAGACTTCTTCGTCAATCATGAAGTACGGCAACAAATCGACGGTGCCGTTCTTGTAAAGAAGGTTGATTTCTGCATCGAGCCGGGCGACACGTTCCGGGTTGGTCCAGTCCATGCGACCGTGGTGCTTGATGAGCGCCAGGGTGTGCTTGAGGGTGTTCTCGGGGTAGAACGACGTCGGCAGAGACTTCCTGGAGCCGAACTTAAAGTCGCGGAAGCGCGACGCCCACTCGTGAGAGGTCTCGACCATCTTCTCGACCTGGCCCTCGGACATGTCCATTCGCGACTTGAAGTAGTCCAGGGCCTCGTCGGTCGACATGCGGTGGTGGCTGTTCGAAAACTTCCACGTGCCGTTCTGGCCAAGACGAATGTCCTGGACAATTTTCTCTTCCGGGAACGCGAAGTGGCTGTCGTCGCTAATCAGCACGGGGTCGTTGTGCATGGCCGCGAGCTTCAGCAAGAACTTGTTGACGCCCAACTGGACGTCACCGTCAGGCGACCACGGTCGGCACTCGTTGTGCAGCCAGCCCTCGTGACGTACGACGTTGACGAGCATAAGAGGTTCCGCCAGAGGCACGCTCTTGCGGTTCTCGGTCACTTCCACGATGGCGGTGTGCAGGGCCGCAGCCTTCTGGGCGTTGGTCTTGAACTGGGTGGCCAGTTCCTCCAGCTTGATACCGTCAGGAGCACCGAGGGTCTTGACCTTCTTCCAGTAGGGATAGTCAGTCTGCTTACCGAAGGAGTCCGTGACGGTAATTTTGACTTCCCAGTTGCGGTCGCAGACGTGGGGGAAAATCTCGACGTAGAAATTCCCAGGCTTGAACACGCTGCGGAGCTTGCGGTAGTACTTGACCGCCGAATCGAAGTCGTTGTTCTTGAGTAGATGCCGACCGACCATGCCGATGAGGCATCCGCTCGTGGCGGTCATGTTCTGGGCGCCAAGCTCTTCGAGGTTCTCCCACGTGAACAGAGGCTTGCGCTCCTGCCCGTGTTTCTCGGCCCTAAGGTCGGCCTGCGACAAGACCTTCGACAGAGTCGAGTACGCAGGCTCATCCATGGCGTGGAGAGTGATGTGGGTGTACTTGATTGCGTCCCGGAACGTTCCGTCCGGCGACCTGGCAGCGTTGTTACCTGCCAAGATGGAACAGTTGTCGTCCCTGAAGTAGCCCTCAAGGCCCAGGATGGGCTTGATGGAGCTATACGCCTTCTTGTCCCGCAGAAGGTCGTAGACCTGCCTGGTGGCCTCCAGCGTCCCGTGGTCGGTGACCGTCAAGTAGCCCGTTCCAAGCTCAAGCTCACGCTGAGCGAACTTTTCGGGGCTACTGGCGGAATCGAGGGACTTGACGTGACAGTGCGGGGTGACAAAGGCTTTCATTAGGACCTCACTACCACGCTGTTTTTACTACATCAAGCCTCTACTTCGACTTTGAGTGCTGTACGAAGTTTCAGGATGACCGACGCGAGTAATTCTTCGACCTGCTCTTCGGAAAGCATCAACCCCTGGGCGATCAGCTTTGTAGGCGCACCTTCCGGAAACCTGTCAAGGACTTTACTCACGCTGTACCCGTACCGTTTGAGGTTGACAAAGTCGGGGTCACTCAAAATCTTCTTCTTCGTCTCGTCTGATGCCATTTTTGAATTCCAATATTGTTGCTTGAGGCGGAATCGAGCTTACTTCAGCGAGAGCGCGTTGTAAAGCCTTCTCATCCGCAAGTATTTGTTTTTCTTGGGTATCTGCGTGACCGGCCAGTTCTTTCAGCTTGGCTTCGCAGTCCTTGACGACCTGTTTGGCGCGCTCCCAGTTGCGACGCACCGTGACGTACTCGGCGGCAGACACAACCTTCGAGCGGTTCATCGACTCGATCGAAGCCACCAAAGACGCAACAAGACGACCAGCAGCAGCGCCAGTCGTCTTGCAGTCTTGAATCCTTGACCGAATGTCTTCGAGGTCCGACTTCTTCAGGTCAATCTCAAACTGGGCTGCTTCTACATCGTCTTCGGTCATAGCTGGCCAAAGGCTTGCATCCCAGGATATGGACTGATGATTTTGTCGAGTGAGGCGTCCTTGTCGTTGGATTCATTGACGATGATTTCCATGCGGTGGCCGCAGATGATTCCAGGAACGGATTCCCAGATTTGCTGGCAACAGCCTGTGTGCATGATGCCGATGGACTGACCATACTCGCCGCTCGGCACCAGACACCCGTTGGTAATCAGCATCGGTCCGTTGGGGAGTCTCACGGTCGAAGCAACGTGAACGTGACCTGCGCCAAACAGGTCGCAGTGCTCCTTCGCGTTGATTTCGTTGATTTGACGACGGATACCTTCGACGTTGATGGCCCTGTTGGGGTAACCGACGTTGAGGACCGTGTCGCCGTGCGTCATGAAGCCGGTCTTGTCGAACGCCTTGTACCGGTAGTACGGCGTCAGGGGAATTTCGAACTTGACGTTTTTGTGGTCCGCCAGAGCCAGCTTCAGGCCGCCGTAAATCATGGTCTCGATGGAGTCCCACTTCTGATTGACGGCTCGGCCAGGATGACGGTCCTTGCGGCGACCGTGGTTACCTGGTGTGCAGAACACCTTGACCTGCTGGAATTGCGTAGACAGAAACCGCAGGGCCTGGCCAAGGACCCACCACGCACGATAGACCTGCTCGGTCATCGGTGCGGCGGATTCGGGGTCGTGGAGCTTGCCTTCGATGATGTCGCCCAGGAGGTGGACATACAGCACCGTTTCGTCGCGGTACTGGCGCTTCCACTTCGCGACTTCGGCAACCACCGCTGCGGTACGGCGAGACTCTTCTACGGGTCCGTACTGGGTACCTGTTTCTTCGATACCGATGTCGGACCCGTAGTGCAGGTCAGAGAGCATCAGGTTCAGGATGCGCTTGTGTCCCGCCTTCTTGGTCTTCTTGCCCTTCTTCTTGAAAGACCGGGCGACCCGAACTTCTTCTGCGGCGGGCCAGGGGTGCTCTTCGAAGAGCTTCTCAAGGGACCGCATCAGCGTGTCGTTGCGGACCAACGCCTTGAGTTGCGTTTCGGTCTTGCGCTTCCCGTGCTTGGCGACGAGGTCTTGAACCTCGCCCTCAAGGTACGACTGGCCAGCGAGCAGCCGTTCCAGTCTTTCCTCGCGAGAACCCCGGCCCATTACTTCACCTGCTCAGGGAGGCTCTCCACTACCGGAACCACGGGCGCAGGAGCCTGCTGGGGCTCGTAGATTTCGGTGACCTCGAACAGGTGTCCGCCAGGCTCGGTTGCGACTGCCTCGCCGACCTTCTTGCCGAGGAACTGGCCACGGAGAGGCTCCTTGATTTGACCCACGGGCAACTGGACCCGCGAACCGTACGGAAGCACCGTGCCATCGGCCAGCTTCTCGGTCAGGATGAGCAGCGAACTGGCTGCAACCACATCGCCCGACTTCAGGGTGCCCGCAGCGACGGCGTCGGCAATGGCTGCCTTCTGGGCACCGACAGTGGTCTCTTCGGTTCTGTCGCGACGAGCCTTGAGGGCCGCCTTGAAGGCGTCCTCGCCAAGCATCTCAACGAGCACTGCTGCGTTCTCGTTGATTTTGGTGATTTCCTGGTTGAACTGGAAGACGACCTGCTGCATCGTCTCTTCGATGTCCTGAACGCGCTGCAGTGCGTTGCGTGCTGTGGAACCGGCCATACGAGCTACTGTTTCGACTTGCGACATTTGGGTTTATCCTTCGGTGAGTTGATTGGTTGCGCCACTATTTGCTACTGGGTCTTGGGCCATGGCGACCCGTACGTGCTGTGCTGCAACCGCAGCCATAGCATCACTTGTGAGCGGAGGCAAGGGCTTTACTCCGACAGGCTTCGCTTGTCGGGCTGCAGACCTCATGTAGTACTCCCCCGCACCGTTCTGGGCGAGGACGTACCTATTGCCTTCAGCAGAATAATAGAATTCCTTGCCGTTTTCAAGAACCTTGCGGTACTCCCTGAATGTCCCGTCCCTTTGGGGGATCCGCATGAGTTCGTCCGTCGGTTTTTTCTCAACCTTCGGCTTGGGTGCCGATTGTGGAGTCGACTCGGACTTCTTGAGACCCTGGGACTTCTTGAGGGCTGGAGTGTTGGGGCTCGAAGCCCTCTTGAGTACCGGCGCAGAGTTCTGAAGACCGCCGATTTCCGGCTTCTTCAGCAACTTCGAAGCCATCGCCTTCAGGATGGCGACCTCGTCTGCCGTGAACTGGTCTGGAGTGGCCTTGCGTTCGCTCGTGATGCCCAAAAGCACTGAAAGTCGTTCCCGGGCATACCGCTGGATTTCACCCACCACTTCGACTGCGAACGGTGAGGTGTCGTCCTCGAAGATGGGCTCCTTGATGAGGATTTCGTAGTACCTGGCCTTGGCAAAGCGGCGCTCAGCCTCTTGCAACATGTCGTCGACCGAGGTCTCTTCGGTTTTGGGTGGAGCGCTGACGACCTGAACGGAGATTTCCTGCTGCTCTTCATCTTGCATGCCAAAGAAGGACATTACTTGACTCCAGTGCTACCGAAGCCGCCTACACCACGGTCTGTGGCAGAAAGGTCGGATTCCTCGGCCAGGTAGACCTTGGGGAGGTAGCAAACGACCGCCTGGGCGATTCTGTCGCCAGCATACACCATCAGCGGCAAAGCGCCATGGTTCATCAGAATCACCTTGACTTCACCACGGTAGTCGCTGTCGATGGTTCCGGGTGAATTCAAGACGACCACACCGTGCTTGGCGGCGAGACCCGACCTTGAGCGGATCTGAATTTCAAGACCAGCATCCATTTCGAAGCTCAGACCCGTCTCCACCATGGCGCAGCAGCCCGGAGCGAGGACGACGTCCTTAGACGCACGCAGGTCGAAGCCCGAGGACCCCTCGGTTGCTTTGGTGGGCAACTGAGCCAGGTCATTCAGTCGCTTGACCTTGACGGCCTCGTATCCAATCAGTTTTTCGTATCCGTACATAGAGTTCCTTTACTTGCTATTTTGACACAAAGTCCGATGAAGTAGTCTTGATCGAATTTGTTTTTCATGATATTGACGTCTTTATGTACCCACTGGACGTTTCCTAGCACGTAACCCAAGTTGCTGTCAATTCGATCAAGCGAGGCTGTTCCCTTTTCTGCGTTAATCCGAGGGAACGCAATTGGCTCGCCACTTAAGGCACATTTTCTTCCTTGAGCAAGGAATAATTCCCAGGCCTGTTGGATCGTGATTGCAAGCTCGATAGGTCTTCTAGCGTGCAGAGTCACACTTCTTCCTGGATGACTTACCCACCAGTCGGCGCTTATTTCCCCAACACCCTTAAATTGCGGGTGGCGTCGTCCTGCTTTTGCAGAGCACGGACGACACCCTCGGGTGCTACCAGAGAGCAAATGCTTAGAATAGACCAAAGCCTCTCTACCGCACTCGCACCTGCAGACATATCTAGTCATTCCGCGAGCCGACTCTCCTTGGGTAACAACGGACCATTTACCAATCTTCGTTCCTTCAAGTTTTATCCGGTTCATGCCCTACAGATTACCATCGGACATTCACTACTTTACCGGACACACTCCCCCCATGCATTCCAGACCGTCGAGTAGATCTTCGCTCGAACTGACGTCGCTGTCAATCTTGATGGGTTTGATTTTTGCAGAAAGTTCTGCGTACGTATCGGCGTCGATGGCTTCCTTGGGTGCCTGGGTGAAGCCGTGGTCGGAGTGGCACAAAAAACTGATGGACTTCAGGCTCTTCAGGTTTTCTGCCAGCCAGACCTTGAGCTTGGCCAGGTCCTCTCGCTTGTAGTACACGGTGACGGAGACGGCCTGGTCTGCCCAGTGCCGCTGAGCCATCAAAAGAGTGTCAAGCTGCTTCCAGGTGTCCCAGTCTTCGTCCGCTACCGGGGCTCCCTGGGGCGCTTGTTCGTAGAAGTCTACCACAACGGTGCTTGAATCAAGCGTGCCGTCGAAACGCTGTACAGGCTCGACGTAGTGCCCTGCCAAGCGCAGCATCGGCACGAGAGGGTCATTGGAGGAGAAACGCACACGCTGGATGTAGTGCCTCGAATACGCGGGGTGAATGCCTTCGTACCCGCGCATATCGAACACCTTGGACATCGTGCCCGATGGCTTGACCACGGTCGTGCGAATCGACTCGGGGATGCCGAGTTCCTTGGAATACTTGCGGTTTTCTTCTTGGATGGCGTGGTACGCACGGTCCAGCGACTTCGGATTGAAGAGCGGGCTCTGCAGGCAGCCCGTAATTCCGGTACCGATTCGGCGGTTGCGCTTGACAACCTCGTCAATGCCACCCCAGTGGTATTTTTCCATCGTGACGCGCTTGCCCCAGCGGTGCATCATACGTGCCGCAAGGACGAACTCGTCTTCGTCTTCGATGTTGGGGAGCGGGAGTTCTTGGAGATTACAGGGCTCTGCGACGAGAGGTCCGCCTTCCAGGGTTGCCTCAGCACACGGATTGACGCCGATGGCGGTGTCCTTCTTCAGTTCGCCCATACGCCCATACTTCTGGATGTTGGTGCGGTTGACGATGCCGAACGGCTCACCGGCCTCGTACGTCTTCCAGAACAGCGGGTGCAGGTCTTCCACGTCGTCTACGACGACCGAAAGGTTCGCCATGGCACGCTGGTTCGGCACGTTGCCGAGGTCCCAACGCTTGGCCTTCAGGTAGTCCTTGTCCCAGGGGTCGCCCAGGATGATGATGGCCGAACGACGGACATTACCCGAGACGACCATTTCGCCGATGGCGCACAAAATGTCCATCGCGTCGATAGGACGAATCTTCTTGCCCTCACGGGCCCTCAAGATGCCGGAAATCTTCTCGACGAGAGTGATGAGGGGTTGCGGGCCCGAGGCCTTGCCTCCGAAGCCCTTGATGGGTTCTCCTGCGGGTCGAATGACGTAGGTCGAGTAGCTGAAAGACTTGCCCGTGACCAAGAAGGACTCAAGGGTGCGGCGGACAAGCTCGTTCCAGCCCTCACGGCTGTCAGGAACGATGAAGTCGGCATCCTTGGTGAACTTGTGGACGACATTGACGCCGCGCTTCACCATGGGAAGCTTGGAGGTGTACTTGTACTCGACTGACAACCCGACACCGCCGCCCAGCATCAGCAGGTCCTGTGCGAGGACGAAGTTCATCCAGTCCTCAGCGGTCGTGAACCAGCAGTTGTTCAGGGCTACGCCGCCCAGGTCACGATGACCAGCAGCACCCGAGAACCAAAAACCGCGACCAGCAGGTCCGGCTTTCCGATTCAACAGCAAGTACTCAAGGTTCCTCGCTTCGCCCGAAGCGAGTTTGTGGTCCTGGACGTTCCCGGCGATGACACGCTTGACGGTGTCTTTCCAGTTTTCCTGCTTCCCTTCGTCGTGCCGCGAGTACGTCCGGTAATACACCACTTTGGCTAGGTTGGACCACTGTGTCATTTGTTTTTCCTGTCGAAAATGTCCGAATTGGTGAGCGTGTGGACTCCACGCCGATACGCTTCGCCCAAACACAAAGCGTCCGCAATGTCGTTGTCGCCCTTCTTGAGCGTGAGGCCCCAATTAGCGTTGGCAAAGGCGACTGCGATGGATTTTTTGTCGATTTTGCCATGGATACAGCGCGCCTTGAGGTCTCGCTTGAGGGTTTCAAGGTTACCCTTCAAAACGAGCTTCTTAGCTCGGTCTTTTTCCGACAGCAAGGCTTTCTTGGCCGCTTCAAATTCGCGGAGGGCAGGCTTGGCGAGCTTTTTGGTCTCGGCGACACTGAGGTTGAGCTTCTTGCGCCAGTCCGAGGTGTTGACATACTTGATTTGGTCGACCCGGTAGCTCTCCAAAAGAACTTCTACTGTCGCGTAGTGCAAAAACTCAAGTAGCTTCTGCGAGTGGCGTGACCCGAATCGGCCAGTCTTGTTCGTCTCTTCGATGACGACGGCGCTGAAACGGTTGGGCCACATTTCTATTTTCTCGGTGAAGACCGTCCTGGCGGGATCAAACCTGACTGCGTCCTTCAGCCAGGACGCATGAGCCCTTGCGACCTTCAAGAAGCTTGCCGGATAAGGCATGGAATTCGCTGCGATGGGGTTTTCAAAGACCCCAAAAGCAACCGGCTGGGCGACTCCGGTTTCGAAGATCGCCCAGCCGGTCTTTGTTGAGATGTCGAGAGCAAGAATCTTCATCTCGACATCTTACCACACGATTTTACGCCTTGCCCTTGTCCTCAAGGACCTGCTTGAGGTAGCTGATTTGCAGACGGTTGGCCTTGAAGCCCTCCTTGTAGGGCTCGTTGGCGTACTTGACCTGCTCCTTCTTGTCAGTCAGGTCCTGGTCGTCCTTCTGGGCCTGACGCAGGTCCTGGTCAGCCATGGCAATTCTGGCGATTTCGGCCTTGATTTCTTCAGGCGACGAACTGGCCATCTTGTCGCGGAACTCTTCGGGCAATGCTGCAAAAGGGTCGTCGGCGTTCTTCATTTTACGCTCCGTCGGTGTCGGGTTCAAGGTCTGGGATTTCGAGATCGACCAATTTCCCCAGACCGGGATTGGAATAAGCGTCGATCAAGTTCTTTCGTGAAAGCATGTCAACTACAGCTTCGACCCAGGCAACCGTCACTCGCTGCTCTCCATCGAGATGTGAGTGCTTGGCTCCAGCCAGCTTCGCTTGGGTCGGGATGTTGTGCCAGTTACTACGCGCTACTGAAGCAATTGTCAACAACTCCTGCTCAGTCAGCTTCATTGGACGACCTCGCTGATGCCTTCGTTGAACTCGATATCGATTGTACGCGAAAAAGACTCTTTTGTCTCGGTCCCGTGGTCGATTACCATCACGAGCCTGTCAGCGGAGATTTCTTTCAGGATTTCGAGGCTGGCGTCCTTGGTGACCTGGCCCTGGCCATTGAAGACTTCGTCCAAGCAAAGCCACCCGGGGACAACGCCACCTCTGCGGCGAGTGATGACCGACATGACGGCAAGGTCGACGGCCTGAGCGACCGAAGTGAGTTGTCCGCCACTGAGGACGGCTTCCGGCTTTGCCCGGTTTCCCCGTACGTCGACCCAGGTCTGAATCTGCTGGCGGCCCTTTTCGTTCTCAGTCGTGAACACGATGTTGACTCGGTTCACGTTGGCCATGCGACCAAGCCACTTGGTGGCCTCGTCTGAAATCTCAGCCAGGACCTCTTCCACGATACGCCCCAAGAACCCCTGCTTGCCCATCAGAGCGATGAAGTCGCGCTCTGCGTTCAGCTTGGTCTGGATGGTCTGAAGGTCGTCAAGAGCGAGGCCACGGTTGACCTGCAGCGAGGCGACCGCTTGGGTGTACTTGACCAGTTGCGACTCATAGTTCAGGCGAGCTTTTTCAAGGACCTGAATTTCCCAGTCGGCCTTGAGCTTGATGGCTGAGGTTTCCTCTACCGAACGAGTCAGGGCGACCAGACGCTCAAGCATGTCTGGAGGGGTCGTGACCTGGGTAGAGCCCACCTTGAATTTTTCATCGGTCAACTTGCGGGTGATTTCCCGACACGCCGCGATTTTGGGGTCGGGCAAGAACTCGGGGAGTCGGGACTCTTGAAGGACCCGGAGTTCTTCTTCGAGGGCAGGGATTTCTCGGGTCTCTTGGGTGACAATGGCGAGTTGCCGCTGGAGTTCTTCCTTAGCGCTATCCCAAGTCTGGTCACAGGTCGGGCACCGATTTTGCTGTAGCCGCGACACGGTCTTTTCTGCACTGGAGAGATTGGCCTTGGCAGCGAACCAGACTCTTCTGAGTTCGGTTTCCTTGATAAAGACCTTCGCCGCAGCAGCCTGGTGCTCGACTTGACGGCTGCGGTCAAGCTCCAAGAGATTGGCCTCGAACTTGCGAGACTGGAGAATCTCGTTGTCAAGTTCCTTGACACGCCTGTAAATGGCGTCGGTCTGGTCTTTGGTGGCTTCCTGGACCCGAAGCTTCAGTTGGGCGAGCATGGTGTCAAACGTATTCAGAGCGCTTGCCGCAGCGGTCCTTGTCGCAATCAGTTCTTCCTGGTTTCCTTCGGGCTCCAACGGCTTGGTTGATTCAAGAAGCTCAAGGGACTGCTTGCTTGCCGCTGCGGAAGCCTGAAGCTCCGCATACTTGGTCGCCAGACCTCGCGCCGTCACTTCGGCCTTGTCAACGGCGACCTCAATCTGGCCCAGGCCGAGTAGCTCGCTCAGGAACTCCAACTTTTCGGTCGGACCCATCGAGGGGAATAGACCCTTGGTGTCCTGGGGCCGGAATGTCAGGGCGCCCATGAATGCGAGCGGAACCTTGACCAGGCGCACAAGCTCTTCGGGGTAGGACTTGGCACCTTTGACTTGACGGTCGCCGTAATCGACCTGGGTCTTCGTGCCGCGAGAGAGCACGACTTCTTTGCCATTGACCTCAAGGGTCAAAGTCACCTGAAGGTCTTCGTTCGAGAACCAGTTCTGCAGAGCCTTAGCCGTGAAGCCAGACGGAAGACAATCGAGGGCGTACGCAATGGCCAAAAAAATGGCAGTCTTGCCCGTACCTGAAGACTCGCCGCTGGTGCGGTCTCGTCCACGAATCAGGACCATGCCACGTTCGGGGAACTCGACCGTCGAGTCTAAGAAGCTTCGAAAGTTCTGGATTCTTAGCTTCTTGAGTCGCACTTTTACACCTCAGAAAGGGACACAGCCGGTGCAAAATTGTCCCTCGCTAAGGACGGTTCCGTTGCAACCGGGCTCTACGCACTTCAACTCTGGCTCTTTGTCTGTACCGGTAGTGTACTTCAAGGGCCCAGGCCTGAAGAACGATGAAGCACATGTCTTTGAGCATGCCCAAACGACATAGACTTCGCCAGTATCACAGTGCTTGCTCTCTCCAAACAACCAATCGTCCGGCGCCAAATACCCCCGCCGACGCCGACCAGCTTTGCCACACACGTCACATGTAGCTTCTTCGCTCATCCAAGTTCCTCAGACGTACGCAGTGCCGCACGGGCTCTTGCGTAGCGTCCGTCGCTTCCTTCGTTGCCGACACCTGCCACGCGCTCGCGACGCTCGACAAGTTCCTTGAGTGCTGCGTAAAGCGCTTTCCGGTCTTTTTCAAGGCGGTCGACTTCGTCCTGCTGAGCACAGGAACAACAAATCTGATGCGTTTTCATCGTCACACTATGCCTTCGTCTTTGGGTTTTGTCAACTCTGCGTGGCTGTGCCGCAATTCTTCGATGTCCCGGTACCGCTCGACCTTGCGAGGCATAATCCCGTTGTCAAGAGATTCCATGACGCTGGTCGAGCCGTCGTGGTCAGGTTCCATGAGTTCTGGCAGAGGTTCGGTCGGACAGTTCGGACAGGTCGGTGAACACAAGGGGATTTGCGTCAAGAGCATGCGGGTCTTAGTTCCGCACACCCCGCACTTCCATTTGAACAAAGGCATTAGCCCCTCTCATTCGCCTCATTTACGCTCGCGTTGCGGAGCCATTCTGCCGTATCACTTGCTTCGCTGCGCTCCAGGTCTCCGTCACGTGGGAACACAACGGTACCGCCGCAGGTACCCAGAAGTCCCGCAATCGAAATCGCGTTCTTCAAGGCCTCCCGAACGGCGGGCAAGGAATCCAGCAACCCACTTTGTGCGGGGTCGACAGACCTACCCAGCATGACGTCGAACGACTGGTCCTTCGAGAGCCCGGCGATGAAGCCGTCGATTTCTGCCGTCAAGTATCCAGCATTCGAGTAAAGGCGCTTTACAGGTTCCAGGAGTGAAGGCGCGATGATTTCCTGGGCGATCGGCGAATCCACCTGAGTGTAGTGCTTGCTGAGTACCGCGAGCGTCACACCACCACCGGGCAGAGCCCCGTGCTTGATGGCTTCTCTGACGGCGCAAATCGCGTCTTCGACACGGTCGCGGCGTTCCTTGATTTCACCGTAGCTCGAACCCTGCACGACAATCTTCGCGATACCGCTCGTCAGCTTGGCGACACGTTCGCGGAGCAAGGTCTTCTCCAGGTCGGAGGTCGCCTCACCGCTGAGTTGCTTGGTGATTTGGTCGACCCGCTCAAGAACCAGCAGCGAGTCGCGGTTGCCGATGACGTTGGACCTGAACCTGCCAGCCTCGAACAGGCGGGGACCGACACCGATGTGCTCGGGAACGAAGTTCTGCAGAGGGAGTTCCAGGGGGTCGAAGATGGCCGCACCAGTCAAAGCCGCCAGGTCGCACAAGAAGTCATACTGGCCGGTCTTGATGGGGCTCGGGGGAACCAACAGCGGGAAAATGTTCAGCGTACCTTCCTGCACGAAGCCTGCCGCAAGATGCGCGAGAACGACCTCACTGAAACCGGTGGCGACCAGCACCACGTTGTGGGTCAGCTTTTTGCCGTCGATTTGCGTGCCCTCGCTGACCAGGTTGGCGATTTGGGCCAGGGCGGGGAAAATCGCGTTGAAGTCGCTGATTCTGCCGTGGTGCAAAATGAAGCTGGGCCGCTCAAGGACCGTTTGCTGGGTACCGACGTCGTTGACGAATTTCTGATAGAACGGGCCACACGCGTCTTCGTAGCCGATACCGACCGGGTAACCCTCAATCAACTGCACGTGGTACCCAGAAGGACCGTTGGCCTCTGAAATCGTCACGTTACCGGCATCACCGATGACGTCGAAGGCCTTCATGACCGCAGTGGCGAGCGGCTCGTCACCGTTCGCGGAAATCTTGGCGACAGCACGAAGCTGGGCCTTGCCGGTCTCGGAGTACAAGTCCGGCTTGAGCTTGAGAGCCTCAATCATCGGGACCATTGAGCTTTGGTACTCCGACTGGACAAACCGGGCAACCCGCTGAGGTGACTCGTGGGGGTTCTTTTCGCAGAACTCCATGATATTTCGAGTGAAAGCCTCGGCCAGGATGGTGGCGGTCGTAGTACCGTCACCTGCTTCGCTCGCGGTTCGAATCGACGAGTCCCGTGCGGCCTCCATGAGGACCTGCTTCGTCGGGTCAGTAAAACCCAAGGACCTGAAGACCGTGACGCCGTCCTTCGTGATGACCGGTGGCATTGCGGGGTCCTGGTGCTCGATGATGACCGAACGGCCACCGGGTCCGAGAGTTGAGCCGACCAGGTCGCTACAGGTCTTCAAGGTCTCAAGAACCGAAGACTGAAGCTGGTTACCGCGACCTCGCATGACTTTTGCAGCAGACTTGACTTTTTGGTATTGAATTCCCATGGTCGGTCATTCTAGCACACGGAGAGTTCTTCCCGACTTCGACCGGCGGGATTCAATGAGCCCCAGGTCGCGTAGTTGCCTCAGGTAGAGCCCGATCGCACGTTTACCGAGAAGCCCCATCTTGGAGGCCAGTTCGGCATTTGTTGCCTTGGGGTTTGCTCGGACCAAATCGAGCACCTTGGCTCTTTGGGCGTCGCCGTGGTCTCTGGCACCCGCATGCAAGGCCTCCAGGGTCGCGCTAGAACTGAAACTGGGCACCAGTTGGTACCCGAACCCGGTCAAGGTCTTCTGCGTGGCCTGTAGAGCCTCTGAGAGGCCTTCTGCGGTCGGTAGCTCGACCAAGACTTCAATCTCAAAATGGTTCGCGGCGTCAATCGCCTTTCGAAGTGCTTTCGAGCAGGGTCCAGTTTTGAGTTGACGTGGCCGTCTGAGACCTGTCTGGGATTTTCCCACGAAGTAGTACACCCCGTTCGCATCCTTGAGGGCGTACACAATGAATTCTGACATGGTCGACAGGATACCACCTGAAGCAACCTGGGTCAAACTTGTAAATCGTTGACAGCTTGTAAATTTCCACAAATTCCACCCCGAACTCCACAAATTCCATATCGTGGTCCAAAGTGAGGCAAACTACACCCGTACGGAAAGTACCTACACTAAGAACATCCACAACTTGCGTTTCGCTGTGTAATTCGTCTTCGTAATTCTGGGTACTTAGCGGGTCGATATAGTCGATTTACAGGTTTGACAATTAAAACCACCCCCAGATTTACACGCCGTTTACAGTAGTTCTCAGTGGTTGGCGGTTTACAAGTTTACAAGAATTTACCAACAGGAAGTCTGGTTCAAACCGAACTAATTGGACCCCCGTTCGAAGAGCTATGAAATAACTCGGGAAACCCCAATGGTTGTAAAGGAAAGATGCATGCTATAAGGTACACCCGCGTGGAGCACCTTCGAAGGTGCCGCTTTAAGAAATATTCATCTAGATAAGTACTAGATAATAGGAAATATAAGGGGTCGCGCAACTAATTCCAGGATGTTGCATCTTCGATGGCGTTCGTGATACCATCCGGAGATGCTCAGACTTGTGTCTCCAACGAAAATCGTGATTCCGAAGGAAGACCTGTCAAGTCTGCAGGTAGACCAACTCAGAACTGCTTTGACCTACACTGACCAGAAATCCGTCTTTGAGCTTGCAAAGCTCAAAAGGAATGCTCACTGGTACTCTGAGGAAATCTTCGAAGAGAAGAAAGCTGAACTGAAAAGTCAGACGAAGGTTTGCATCCTCTTCGAGGAAGAAAACCAGTTTTGGACTTACAGTGGCCTTCAGCCAGTCGTCGAGAGAGTCCTGAACACGAAGGTTCTTGTCAAGGAATTTACATACCCTGAACCCAAGCTCTTGCCTTGGTCGGAGAAACCCTCCTACGAGATGTACCCCTACCAGGTCAGTGCCATGGAGAAACTCCTTGAGGCCAGACATGGGGGAGTTCAAATGGGAACTGGCCTTGGGAAATCCTTCATCATTGCCAACGTCACGAAAGCCTACGGCCTCAAGACGGTCATCATGGCTCCCAGTGCGAGTATTGCCGAGCAACTGGTAAGGGACTTTACGAAATGGTTCGGCAAAAAGTACGTTGGTTCGTACTTCGATGGGAAAAAAGAGCCGAAGAAGCTAATCGTTATCGGCACTTCCCAGTCTTTCACCCGAATCACTCCTGAGTCTGACCATTGGGACTTGCTGTCGAAGACCGAGGTTTTCATTGCAGACGAAAGCCATCAGTGTCCTGCCAAGACCCTGGCGTCAGTCTGCTTCGGGCTACTTGCAAAGGCTCCTTACAGATTTTTCTTCTCAGCGACCCAGGTTCGGAATGACGGGTCTGAGCTTTTGCTTGATGCAATCACCGGTCCAATCGTCTTCGAGATGACCGTCCGTGAAGGCGTCGATGGCAAGTACCTTGCCAAGCCGATTTTTCACATGACCTCCGTTCCTGCAAACGGGGAATTCAGGTCTCCCGACGTCAACGTGATGACCAGGAAGCATTTGTACTACAACCCGGCCATCACAGCCCACGTTGGCAAGCTCTGCAACACCGCAGCCAAAGCCGGGATGCCAGTCCTGGTCCTCATCGAGGAAGTCCAACAGTTCACCAACTTGTTGCCTTACTTGCGCTTTGAGGTCGGTTTTGCCCATGGACCTCTCGCCGAAAACAAGGCCAAGGTACCACCTGAGTTCCACGACTCGGACCCGAACAAGCTCGTTGACGACTTCAATGCCAAGAAAATTCCCATCCTTGTTGGGACTTCGTGCATTTCCACTGGTACCGACATCAAGGCCGTGAAGTTCCTGATTTACTGGCAGGGTGGCAAGTCGGAAATCCAGGTCAAACAAGCCATTGGTCGAAGCACACGCTTGACTCCTGACAAGACCCATTGCCACGTCGTGGACTTTTGGGTCCGTGACCCGAGCGGTGAGACAACCACCAAGAACTGGGTTCTGGGCAAGCACGCTTCCGAGCGAATCGAGATTTACAACGACCTGTACGGCCCCGTTCTTGAAGACGAGATATGATACTCTCTCGTTGTGGACAATACATTCAAAAACTTCTGCAGCAACCTCGAAGGACTCCTGGCCGCCCACGAGGCTTCTCAGGACCCCGAAGAAGAACTCCTTCCGCGTCAGCGCAAGCAGCTTCGGAACCTCATCGACCTGGAAGCCCAGTTCAGGGACGCTCTGATTCGTCACCGCTGGGGCTTGAACGTCTACCGGGACTTTGTGACCTACATCGTCGAGACCCGAGCCAACATCCTGGCCGCTCGACCGTTCTTCAGAGAGCGCTCGAAGGTCTTCACGGCGTCAATCAGCCCCGCCTTGAAGGAGCGGAATGACAAGACCCTTTACAAGTACCGAATCAATTGGAGTTTCGTCGAGTGGGTCGTCAAAGCCCGCAAGTGGCGTCCAGGTTCGCCCATTCTGGCTCTCGCCAACCAAATCCGCAAGCAGCGAATCGAAATCGTCGAACAGAACCTACCTTTGGCCATCAGCCAAGCTCGCCAGTTCTGGAACGCCACCCCGCCCTCGCATTTGTCCTACATGGACATCGTTCAAATCCAGTGCCAAGGCATGTTGCTCGCTGTCGACAAATTCGTACCGCCCAACGACAAACGCATGTCGGAGCGGGAATCGTTGGCCAGGTACCGGACCTTCAGGGCCGTCGCCATCGGCATCATGACCCGAGACCGGGTCAATGCGTACTCCGAAACGTTGCTGCATTTTTACCCCAAGGACCGCCTCAGAATGTACGCCGCGAACAAGCTCCTTCGACGCAAGACTGGCGAAGTCGACTATGGGGAACTGGCCGACAACGTCAACAAGCATTTGCAGGATGCCAAAGTCACTACGACCTCGAACGAAATCCAGGACTTGCTCGCTGCCGGAAGCACTGTAAGCGCGGACTACAGTCCCGACCCAGAAGGCGAGTCCGTTGCGGATTCCTACGCCGACACGACGAACACCGAAGAAAATCTTGAGATGGACCAAGCCATCGGCGCCATGGTCGACAAAATCTCGGGACTTGACTTGCTGGAACAGAAGCTGCTACGCTTGAAGGGGATTCGAACATGACCAAGAGATACACGCTGGGATTCAACAACAAAATCGTGTGCGAGCCAATGCGCGACATGGCGACCAAGACCGTCCTGGAAGGTGCGGGTACCGTCAAGGTCGCACGACTCGACAACAAAATCTCGCTGGTCGAACTGAAGGTCTTGACCGAGTATGCAACGGAACGCTGGACTCTGGTTCCGGGCGACTCCGTCTTTGTTCGCGGCACCAGCTACACGAGCCAGTGGGCAAAGGAAATCTTCACCTTGCCCGACCTGCCCGAGTTTATCTTGGTCCCCGAAGTCGCCGTGGAAATCGTGGGTCGTTGTCTGCAGGAGTACACTTTTCCGGTGATTTAAAGGGAAAACCATGGACCAAGATATCGTCTTTTCGATGTTCAGGAAGATCGCTGCCGTAGTCATCTTAACTGCACTCGCAGTGGGAGTCCTTCTGGGCGCCGTCGTTGCTTTTTCGGTCGCAGGGAGGTTCTAAATGGGTGACTCGACATCGGCAAGAATCTTCGGTGATTTTTTCCGCAACGCCGCGAAGTTGAAGTGCTCCAAGAAAGACCCGCACGTGAAGTTCATGTGGTGTTCTCAGTTGCCTTACGACTTTCATCCTTCCGACATGGAGTGCGACGAAGAACTCATCGAGTTGGGCCTGGCACGTCGCGGTATCGACCCGGACTATGACCCAGAAGAAAAGACTGTACTTTATGACAGCATGGTGGAGCGATGAGTAAAGATTTTCCGCTTTTTGAGTTGAAGCAGCGCGAAGGCGCAACCGGCCCCATGACGGGGGCCAACACCGAATTGTTCATCGATGGCGTGAAGCAAGGAAATGTTTCCGCCGTGAAGATTGAGGTCTCAGGTCGCGGCATGGCGAAGATTTCCTTGGAGATGTACGGGCGAGTTCATGTGTGGGGTCGCTTCGAAGACACCTCATTGGAGACCCTGGGCCATCCGGAAGACGAGGCCTATGACGAGTAAGAAAAAAGCCAAGCGGCTGGTACAGTCGGAGTTCGTCGTCGGGAAAGAAGTCATCGTAGTGACCGCCGTGGGTTTTCACGGTGAGATGTACGGACCAGACCTCACAAGATGCGATGTGGTGGGATAATGCGGATTCTGTTCGTTGGAGACCCCCACGTCACGGTCGACGAACTGTCGGATTCGCGGCAGATGATTTACCGTGTCATCCAGGCAGCCAGGCAAATCGAAAAACTCGACCTGATTTGCCTGCTGGGCGACCAGCACCACAACCACTCTTTGCTGCGCGTTGAGGTCGTTCACTTTTGGCGCGACGCCCTCGCCTCTCTGGACCTGGCGGTTCCGCACAATCGCTGGAACCCCAAAGTCGCCATGCTGGTTGGAAATCACGACAGACCCCATGACCACGCATATGAAGGTCATGGGTTGCTGTACAAGGACCAGTGCCTCGTTGTTGACCGCGCCACCGCCATCGATAACGTTCTTTTCGTTCCTTGGATGCCGAACGACAAGTTCATCGAAGCTGTCAGGTCTCCCGTCTCGACCGCAGGTGTCCGTCCCAAGACGCTGGTTTGCCACCAGACCTTCAACGGTGCCAAGTACGAGAACGGGTTTTACGCTCCGGATGGCGTAGACACGTCCGTCGTCTCCCACTTCGAGAAGGTCATCTCGGGCCACATCCACAAGCCCCAGTCCTTCGCGAACATCGAGTACGTCGGAGCGCCTCGCTGGCGGACGATGTCGGATGCGAACCAGTCACGGCACTTGATGTTCTACGACACCGAAACGGGCGCGTCCGAATACTTCCCCATGGAAGGGTTCTGCAACGCGATTTACATCCACGACGACATCGAAGGTGTCATCCCCGCGACCACCCCCACGTTCCCAGAGCCACGTACCCTGTACGTCAACATCCGTGGCTCTCAAGCTTACGTCGACAACAGGAAGGGGTTCTGGAAGGCCAACGTAGCCACCTTCCCGACCCGTACGACGAAGAACGAGGTTCGGGAGTCCATCGGCGTACGTGCAGCCCTCATGAAGCACCTTGAGGCGTTTACGCCTCCCAACGGCACAGACCTGGCCCTGTTGCAGAGCATGGTCGCGGAGAGAATTCATGTCTGAAGAAAACGACGGAGTCGATGTAAAGCCACTTCTCAATGCCGCCGCCCGCCGTGGTGTCACCCAGCCAGGGGACCCCCGCATCGGGCTCTTCGAGACCTTGCGGCAGACCGCGACCTGGACTGGCCAGGTCTACGAAGCCCAGCTTGTCACTCTGAAGCGCAACGCGATGCTCATCATGGGCTCGAAAGTTGTTTTGGGAGTTGACACTGACAAGCAGCACGTAACCTATTCAGGTGGACCTGCTCCGCGTGGATTCGAACGGACCCTTGAGGACGTTCAGCAGATGATGGAAGCTCTTGTTTGTCAAGTGCTAGGTCCGAAATGGACTGTGGACCGTGGTACTATCAATCAAGATGACCCCCGACCAGCTAGCAAGGGCCGAAAGCCTGCTAAATCCAAAGGAAAAAGAAGCGCTCGCAAAGCTCGCAAGCGATAAATTCCTTTCGACCCAAACGGCTATCCAGTTGTTTGGGTTGTTCCTCCAGGGGTATTCTACCGAGGAAATTCAGCGACTTAACCCGAACTACGGGTCGCTCGGCCTGGGGCTCATCGTCAGGGCCAGGATTGAGCACGATTGGGACCGCCTGAGGGACGAGTACGTCGCCGACTTGATGTCGACTGTCAAGCAGACAGTCGAAAAGTCCGCTCTTGAGTCGATTCAATTCGCCGCTGACGGCATGGCTGTGTACCGGAAGCTCGTCGGTGACCGTTTCAAGCGGTATCTGCAGACCGGCAACCCAGAAGACCTTGGCGAGTTCAAGGAGATGTCTTTCAAGACCTACAAGGACTTGATTGGCATCATGCACCAACTCACCAGTGCCAATCCAACGCCCCAACAGCCTCAGCGGACGACTTACGTCGCCAACGAGCCTGACGTCGTCGACGCTGAATTGGTTCGTCCGCAGCTTGCCGCCGATCGGCCGGTTGAAGCTGCCGAAGCAGCCAAAATGCTTGAGTTCTTGGTGATGAAGCAATGAATCTCCAGGAAAATCGCAAGCTTCTCTTTACCCCATGTACGACCAGGGCTCACTTCAAGTCGTGGATTATCCACTTCCTGAAAATCGACTTCCCCGACTGCATCGTCGTAGAGGACGAATCGAACTCGTCACCCCTTGACGCCGCTTGGGAGTACTACGACCGCATTCTGAGGAACGACCTGGCCGGTAGCTCGAAGGTCATGACCTACGCCAATCGAGGTGGTTTCAAGACGCTGTCCGCAGCCGTACTCGAAACGATGGCTTTGTTGCATACGACCCGCAACATCGGTCACATGGCCGCCATCGAGGCCCAGTCCAAGAAGTCGGCCAGCTACATCAAGGACTTCTTCCGTCGGCCCGTCCTCAAGGACTTCGTCGTCGGAGACAACTCCCGAGAAATCAAGCTCGTTCGATTCGCCCACAAAAAGACCGGTGAAATCCTCAACGATACGGAGTTCTCTGCCCTGACACTTGCCCAGCAGCAAGAATATCACCGCAGGGACAATTACCTCAAAATCGTCGTTTGTACAATGGCTGGCGCGAACAGCGACCACGTCGAGTTTTTCGTCATTGACGAAGTCGACGTCGTACCCAAGCAAAACATCGCGGCTTACCACCAGGCCCAGAACATCCCCGACCCCCGTGACGGCATGTTGCCGCTCACACTCCTCACGTCGACTCGTAAGTCTCGTACGGGGCTCGTACAGCACGAAATCGACGAGTCGGACCGCACCAAGCTCAAAATCAAGCACTGGAACCTGATTGACGTAACGCACGCTTGCGAACCCGCTCGTCACAAGCCCGACGAGCCCAAGCAAGAGTACTACATCAACGACGACCAGGTCCGCCACATCACCAAGGACCAGTTCGACGGCCTTAGCCCCGGTGAACAAAAGGGCTGGTACACCAAAGAGGGCTTCGCGGGCTGTAAAAACTGTCGCATCTTTGCGGCATGCAAGGGACGTCTGGCTACCAACCAGACTTCCAAGAGCCCGATGCTCAAGCCCATTTCGTTCGCAATCGAAAAGTTCCAGCAAGCTCCGAGCCCGGACTTCATCACGACCGAGTATCTGTGCCGCAAGCCTGACGCCAGCGGTCTTGTGTTCCCGCGCCTGTCAGAAGACCTCCACAAAAAGACCGCCAACCAGATGGCAGCCATGGTCCTGGCCGAAGACGAAGTCAAGAACTATACCAAGACCTCGCTCATTCAGTTGCTGATGAGCAAAGGGGCCCGGTTCTATACCGGCATGGACTTCGGGTTCACCCACCCCTTCGCCATCGTCACGATTGCGACGTTCGGCCAGTATGTCTTTGTCCTTGACTGTTACTCCCAGCCAGGTCTGGAACTCGACGACCAGACCGCGAACTCCGAGTACATCAAGCTCATGTTCAACAACCCCCGCGTCTACGCAGACCCCGCCTACCCGGGGTCCATCAAGACTTTCTCGAAGCGCGGCTTCAGGATGATTGACTGGGAAAAGAAGCCCTTCAGTGTCAAGGCCGGTATCGAAATCATTCGCTCGCTGCTGATGTCGGGCCGAGGAAAGACCAGGTTGTTCTTCTTGTCTGAGGATTCCGGCGTCAGCGACAAGCTCTGGAAAAACCTCAAGAAGTACAAGCTCGTGGTCACCAACGACGGGCTACCTACCGAAGAACCTGACGGCACCGACGACGACGAAGCCGACGCGCTGCGTTACGTCATCATGAATGTGCTAGGCTCCAAGGGCGCCCTCAAAGAAGACACCCGAACAGCCTTGACAGTCGAAGCTCACGCAGCACCCGAGTCGAAGCATCCAAATAGTCAACAGAACTGGATGACCGACCTCATTCGACGTGAGACCGGCTCGATGTCCGGTAGCTCTAGCGGCACCACAGTTTCTGGCACCACAGTCAAGAAAAACCGCTTCGTTTGGGACGGATAATCTACGCCCCGGAGATTCCATGCAAGCTACCCTCAATTTTACAGCAAAAATCGTCGCTTTCGGCGATGCTCAGGCCAGCAGCAACCCCCGTTTGCGGTTTTTGGACTGGACTCGTGACGTCAGCGGTATTGCCGTCACCGACCCCAAAATCGAGGCACATCGGATTGAACCTGGTCAGGCGTTGACCATCTTCACGGGCGTCAGACCGACCACGATTGACGGGACTACCGCATTCGGACTCGGCCTGCTGGTCGTCGAAAATGCCAGCACGTACCGAATCACCCACACTGGTGGGGCCAACCCAGGTCTCCGTACCGGGCGAGCTATCGCCGCCAGCGGGGTAGCTCTCACCTTCACCGTCAATGCGAACGCGACGATGACCGTGAACGCAGCCTCGGCCATTTTTGGCTCCGTAGCCGTGGGCGACCATGTGTTCATCCCCCACACGACGACCGGCGACGCCGCCAACGTCATTTCAGTCCTGAACGCGGGGTACTGGACCGTTCTCGGCGTGACAAGCTCACAAATCATCACCCTCGTGCGACCCACGGGCCAGGGCTTTGAAGGTATCGGCGAAGTCGTGTCACCGGTCAGCAACGACCAACTCCGGATTTACAGCGCCGCTGGCGTCCAGATTGGGGACTCCCTCGACATCACTGCAGGGTTCTCTGCCTCCGCTCGACAGATTTTCAAGGTCACCGCTGTCACCGACCTTTTTGTCGAGTTCGTCAGCACCACGCCTCTGGCTACGCAGACCGCCATCGTTCCTGGTGCCGCCGGTATGAGCTTTTTCACGGAAGCCAAGAGGCTTTTGTACATCGAATCTACCCAAGAAGTCGTCCCCCGTGTCAATGGCGATACCGGGGACTTCCAGAGGACCACCCCCTTCGATTCCAGCGACCCGACCAAGCCTGGGTTCTACGCCCGTCTCGGTCCGACCTGGTCGCTGGTGATTTTCAACCGTTCTGCGGTCGCCGCTGACGTCACAGTTCTGATGGTAGGATAAATTCATGGCCAAGAAACTCACGGCTTTCCAGCGGGGTATCCTGGAACAGTTCTCCGACGTCCCTACCCAAGAAGCACCTCGCAAGAACAAGGTCAGCATGGCCTTCGCTGACCCGTATTTCGCCGCCGCTGAGACCTCGAAGCCGCTGTCGAAGTCGGACCTCAAGTCTCATGAGCAAGCGATGGCGGACTCGAACCCGCTCATCAAGTCGGTCTTGAACGTACTCAACGGCCCGGGTGACTCTATCGAGCGCCTCGCCTTCGACACGCAGCCGAACTCGCAGAACGTCTACGCTTCTCTGTGGAAGCGAAAGCTGCGCCTGCTGCCGGACGAAGTCCTGAAGCGCATTTCGATTCAAGACGACCTGGTCGCCGCAATCGTCAACACCCGCAGCAACCAACTCGCAGCCTTTGGACGCCCCCAGCCAGACCGGTTCTCGACCGGCGTACGTCTTGAACCCAAGCCTCGCTTCACCGAGAACCTGAAGAGCGAACAGAAGGAAGCCCTTCAGAAGAGAATCGCTGAGGTCGAACAGCTTCTGATGACGTGCGGTGAAACCCGTGGGTGGGATGACCAAGAGGCCCTCACCTTCGGACAGTACCTTTTCATGTCGGCCCGCAATGCCGTCGTCTTCGGACGGGCAGCCACGGAAATGATTTGGGTTGACACCCCATCGGGTCGCAAGTTCCACTCGTTCCGCCCAATCGACGCGGGTACGATTTTCCGCGCAGCCCCGTACAAGGAAGCCGGTGACGCCGTCCGTAAGCAGGCCCTTCACCACCTCGCACGCCTCAAGAACAAGAAGCTCGTCCCCGAGAAGTACGTGGCCGACGAGTATTCGTGGGTCCAGGTCGTCGAAGGACAGCCCATCCAGGCCTTCACGAGCGACGAATGCTTCGTCCACAATTTCTACCCGAGCACCGACGTCGAGCTTGATGGGTACCCCATCACCCCTCTCGACACGGTCATCACGGCCGTCACCACGCACATCAACATCGGGACGCACAACAAGCTGTATTTCCAGTCTGGTCGTGCTGCTCGCGGCATGATTGTCATCAAGTCGGATGACGTTGACGAGAACGTAGTGTCGTTCGTTCGTCAGCAATTCAACGCGTCCATCAACTCGGTCGGCAACGCTTGGCGTATGCCAATTTTCGGTGTCGGTACTGACGATGAAATCAACTGGTACCCCATCGACAACTCGTCACGAGACATGGAGTTCCAGTACCTCAGCGACACCAACGCTCGTGTGATTCTGTCGGCCTACCAGATGTCGCCTGAAGAACTCCCCGGCTACGCTCACCTGAGCCGTGGTACGAACAACCAGGCCATGTCCGAAAGCAACAACGAGTACAAGCTCGAAGCTCATCGTGACGTCGGCATCAGGCCTCTGATTGCCCAGTTCCAGAACTTCCTCAACGCTCGCGTTCTGCCTCTGCTCGCACCCGACCTCGCCGACTCTTGCTCCCTCAAGTTCGTTGGCCTCGACGTCGACACCGCCGAAAAGGAATCGACCCGACTCCAGCAGGACATGGCCGTTCACATGACCATGGATGAAGTCTTGGAGAAGGTCGAAAAGCACCCCGTCGGTCGCCGTTGGGCTGGTCGGTTCTTGCTGAACCCCCAGTGGCAGGCCGTCGTCGACAAGTACTTCTTGGTCGGCGAGATTCTGGAGTTCTTCTTCGGCATCGAGGGCGCCTCCAAGGACCCCAGGTTCCAGTTCGTCAACAACCCAAACTGGTTCCAGTGGCAACAGATGCAGATGGAACAGCAACAAATGCAGCAGCAGCAGCAAATGCAGCAGCAGCAGGCCCAGCAACAGCAGGGTCAGCAGCAACAGGAACAGAAAGACCAGCAGGGCGACCTCACGAACACCGTCGACCAGTTCGCAGGGATGATGTCGAAGTCCGAGCAGCAGCTTCCTTCTAGCAAGAAAATGCTCTTGCATCATCAGCGCCAGGTCATCCAGCACGTCCTCCACGGGCTCGAAGCCGACGCCCAAAAGGCAACGGACGAAATCGCTGCTGTAATTGACCACTACATGCCCGACAAGCACAAGGAGTAATCCGTGGCTCGTTCAACGGTCCTTGGCCCAGCGGCTCAAAAGGCAATCCACGCAGCGGTCGACGCCTTGTTCGACCGCGCGAAGACCCGCCTCTTGGGTGTCCCGACCGGGAAGCGCTTGGAAATCTCGTTTAACCCGCTCTACAGCCTCTCTGGGCTCTTTCTGGCCGCAGGTCGGCAAGAAGGGGTCGAGCCTCGTGAAGAAATCCTTAGGTCGCTCCAGCGCATCGCAGGGGCCTATCTGGATTCCAGCCGCGAGAAGACCAAGGCCAGGGTTCTTCAGCAGGTCCAGGCGTACATGGCCGATGCCCAGAACCAGGGCATCAAGACCGACGTCAAGACGGTCCTTGGCGGCCAGTTGGCGGACTTGTGGGCAGACGTCAAGGTCGACGTCAAGAGAATCGTTGAGACCGAGACCACCACAGCCAGGAATGTCGGCATTTTTGACGCCATTGGCCGGATCGGCGCTCTGAGCGGCAAAAAAGACCCGAACGTGTTTTTCGTGACCGTCCGCGACCAGCACCGCTGCGACGAATGCACTCGTCTGCACATGATGCCTGACCAGGTCACGCCGAGGGTGTGGAAGCTCAGCGACGTCGGTTCGGGCTACCACAAAAGAGGCCAGTCTCAACCGAAGGTCGGCGGTCTGCACCCTCACTGTAGGTGCATGCTGACCCATTTGCTGCCAGGATACGGCTTCGACGCTTCAGGGCGCGTGACCTACATCGCTGCTGGTCACGACGAGTACGAAAACCAGCAAGGAATCCAAAAGCGCGAAAGCGAAGTGTTCGAGACCTTGGAAAAGGGCCTCAAGCAGCCGCAACTCAAGGGTATCTTGAGGGGTTTCGGGTGGGTAGACAAGGCTGGTGGTGGCCACGACATGTTGGAACACCCAACCATCGGCGCAAAAATCCCGTTCCAGAGAGCGTACACAGGGGATTACGACTGGCAGTGGGTGGACCAGCATCTTGGCGAAGCTGGGTTGCTGAGAAATCGCCAGAATAAGGTGGTAGCTGACCCGAACCATCCCTATTTCGCCCACTACGTCAAGTCTGGACACGCAAAGCCGCCCGAACCTACGGGTCCTTCGATGAAGACCTGGCAAGCCCCCGGAGCCGAGACTCACCTGCCTATTGAAGTCATGGAAGAGGGTGGTGTTTCGGATGGGCGACTTCACGCCGATGCCGTCAAGAAACTGAAGTCCGGACAAGCCATACCTCATGTCGAGGTCATGGAATTGGGCGCAGGTTCTTACGGAACTCTCAGCAATCACCACATCTTGCAAGCTGCACGCGATACGGGCATGACCCATGTACCGGTGAAGCTGGTCAAGAAAGAGTAGGCTCGACCGCCGTCGCCTCGCCGCCAGGAGCGGCAGGCCACTTGACGATAGACGCCGTACCTTGAAGTCCGACGACGAGCAGGACCTCAATCTCTTCGGCGACCACTTCGGTCACCTTCACGCCATCGACGAGGTACGTGACGACCGTACCCGGGCGAAGGAAGATGGTCTCGATGGCGTATTCGGTCATGCAGCACTTATAGACTATTTAGTGCTGCGCGTCAACACATCACTCGAAGTTCGCGATGACTCTGGGTACACGCTGACCCTCTTCGATGACCGCGTTTTTGTGGGCCTCGTTGGTGGCACGAGCCTTGAAGTGGGTACTCAGCGACTCACCTGAAGCCATCATCTCTTTGATGGTGATGAGCGCATCGAAGAAAGCGTCAACCTCTTCGGCCGCCCGAAACTTGGTCTTGGTCTTGTGGGTCCTGTAAGTACGGGTATATGCCGCCCCCCGGCCCCGTGACTGGCGCATGGCGTCGATTTCGACGTACCAGGTCCCGTCACTCGACTGGCCGATTCGAACGATAGAACCCATTCGAATCTTCCAGTCGGCCTTCTTGGGCTCTGGCCAGATTTCCAGGACCTGCATCTCTGCCGGTTCAACCTTCATGAGCACTCCAGCTTAGGTGGGATTGGCGACCAGTACGTCGCTCGGTTGCTTCATGTTGCGGGCCTCAAGCCAGCCACGCACTGCAGCGCCCCGCACGAACAGCGCTGCGAACGGCCGCTTGGGTCCCGGCCGCCAATGCCAGGAGCGTGTCGTCGCCTTCGCCCCGTAGACCCGCTTCGGCTTGAACCCCTGCGTCATCATGACGTCGAGCACCACGAGACATTGCGGGCACGTCACGTGGTGCAGCAAACGCTCGGTGTGGCCGGACGCCTCACAGAGCCCCTGGCCAACGATTCGCCCTTCAAGGTGCGCAGTCATGGTGACACCGGGAGGCAGATGAGGTTTCTGAACCGCTCGACCGCGAAGAAGCTCGAAAGCGGATAGCGCGCCTTCAAGACCCGTTCGGCGTGCATTCGCCGAATGTTCTTCGCGCGACCGTTCTTGGCTTCGCGGACATAGGCTGCGAGACCTGTTGTTCCGAGATCGTTGAGTTTCATGGCTCGATTTATACACTACCGCGACCTATTTTGTCAACACCCGAACACAAATACCGGCAAATCCGCGCCTCTAGAGCGCTTCACCATGTCGGCTGTGCCCTTGCCAAGTTCGGGCTCGTTGTGAACCGCGATGACGATGTCGGGCCTCGCTTCGAGCATTTGCTGGTTTCGTTTGGGCCCCGCACCAGGTCCGTAGATGTCCCATTCGGCAAGATAGACTTCAGTTTTGAGCCCACGCTGGCTCGCGACTTGGCCCGCTGTGGAATCGACGCCACGGGCACCTCCGTGGATGACAACCGTACCGACTGGAAACAGGTCGATAATCTTCCGAAGGATTTCTACCGGTTGGCGATTCCGAGTGCCACAAATCAAGATTCTCATTCTTTGGGGCCCTTCAGGTAAAAGCTCGAAAGTGTTAAACTCTCGTTCCAGTAATCTTACCATGGAATTGAGGTCGCCACAATGTCGACAGGACTCTTTATCGTCTACGGTCTGGTAGACCCGCGAGACGGGCAGTTGAGGTATGTCGGCAAGTCGTGTTCGGGGAAGCGTCGCGCTCGGCAGCACGCAAACCCAACGAGAGTGATTAAGGATTTTACCCACAAGGGGAACTGGGTAAAAGGTCTTGTTGCGGTGGGTCTTCGCCCAGAGATCGAAGTCTTAGAGTCTGTGGTCGATTCTCAGGAGTTGGATGAAGCCGAACGGTTTTGGATTGCTTACTACCGTGCTCTTGGGTGCAGACTCACGAATCTTACGGACGGTGGGGACGGCACCCCTGGCCACAAGAAGACGGTGGAAACGGTCGGTCGCATGAGAGCTAGCGCTTATCAGCGTTGGGGTCGCGAAGAGCGTCTTGATGACACTCAAGTAATTGCTCGGTATCAAACGGGGGCGACTTTGCGCGCTGTCGCAGCCGAGTTTGATACCTCTTCAAGTCATGTTTTTGGAATTTTGAAACGGCACGGTGTGCAAGTCCGACCCAAGAAGTCCGCGTCTGAATCGTTCGTATTTGTACCTGGTCGTGGGATGGTGGCAAAGTGAGTACTGGTCTGCTGATGGATGGCGTCTTTGCTTCGGAAGCAATTGATTCTTCTGGAGAAATTCTTGACGTAAAAGGTATCGATATCTCGGACTTTGATGATGGGAAAGGGGTATGCAACTATGAACATCAAGGCCACGACAACGAGAACAATCAAGGTCAAGAGATCGTCGGCAAGGTGGTTTTTGCCAAGAAGATTTACAGTTCGTCCGACTGTTCGAACGACCGCGAGAAGCTGTTCTGGGGCAAGGTCAAAATCCCCTTTCTTTACGGCATCATCCGTCTCTATGACGGGGCTGGCCACGAAGGCGCCAAGGCTCTCGCTGCCATCATCCGTGACTCCCATGCGAACAACGAGCCCATCATCGTCGGGTTCTCGATTGAAGGCTCGACGCTCGAAAAGGACTCGAAGACCAACCGTCTCAAGACCACCATCGCGCGTCGTGTCGCTCTGACCCTGCGCCCCTGCAACAAGACTGCCGTATCGGGCCTGCTCGCAGACCCCAACGCACCTGAGGGCTACGACAAGAACCCCGTCGCGGCCGACTTGCTCGCCATGGTCCCTACGACCTCGACCAAGAAGGGCGAGCACGTCGACCCACGATTCGTTCGTCTCGGGGGCTCTGAGGCCATTTACGGTACTGAAATCTCCAAGGCTATGGCTGCAGGTAACTACAACGCCGCACCAGGTACTCTGACCGGCGGTGCAGCCCTGCAAGTCGAAGACCAGTCGCGGAAGCACCGCGCCCTCGCCCTTGCTGCGTTCCGCGACTGGAACAGGGTCACCCCCTTCAAGAAGTTCCTCAAGGCCAGGTTGCCAGAGGCCAGCGATGAATTCCTGGACCACTTCCAGGAAATCGTTGACAGCCACATCTTCAAGGTCAAGAAGGCCGAGGAAGTTCTGCGCGAGATGGCGAAGGCTGGCAAAAAGCCCGCCAAGCTGGTCAAGCCGCCCGAACCTAAGCCCTCGACGTTCACCGTCCAGGGACGTCCAGTCAATGCGCCTCCCGAGAAGAGCAAACTCGGCTTCGACAAGGGTGTTCTGACGACACGTCAAGGCGTCTTCCAGGCCTCGACTCCTTCGAACCCCCACCCCCACCTGATGGCACACACGGGCAAGGGCGCCCCGGAAATCGCTCAGCACTTCCAGGATGAACTCGCAGACCGTCGCACGCACCACCAGCGTGCGATGCGGAACTGGTTCGTCGTCAATGACCGGTTCTCGAAGGGCGACATTCACCCTGGCGTGGTATCTCACGCCGTCGCTTTCGCTCTGATGAGCCCCGGCATTCCCGTTCCGATGCAAGAGTTCATGTACGGGCACTTCATGGACCAACTCCACTCCCAGGGCCTGACACACGCCGACCCGGCTAAGTGGGACGAAACCGTCAAGGGCTGGATGGCCAGAAACCGCACGGGCCTCCCCAAGCACTCCAACAGTCACTACACCAAAGAGTATTTTGACCCCGCCAAGAAGGTCACGGATGCAAGCGGAAACGACGTCATGGACCCTGCGGGGAAGCCGATGCTGGGTGCATTTACGTCGATTGAGAAGGAACTCACGACCCAGACCGGTGCGATGCAGGGCTACAACAAACCCAACCAGTTCGCCAAATATTTTGGTGAATACATCAACAACCACCACAACGACATCGTCCAGACCATTCGAGCGGCCAAGGGCGACGCAAGCAAGGTTGCCCGGCGCCTGACCGACGTGCGTGGTATTGCACCCAAGCTGTCCCGGTATTTGCTTGGCATGATGGGTGCAGGCAACATGGTCGTACCCGACACCCACTTCATCCGACATTATTTCGGCTCGCAGCCCATCGCCCCAGGTTCGAACACCTCGGTCGACTCCGAGACCCAAGAACACCTCAAGAATTCGCTGCTGTCAAGCTCAAGCTCGCACGATTTGCTCGAAGGAATCGACAAGCACTATTACCAGAACCACGACGCCGTCAAGGCGGTCTTGAATGACCCCGCAATCGGGCCCTACTTCAAGGGGCGCGAAGAGCAGTCTGTGTTCCCGGCATTTTGGTGGCACTGGATTAGCATCCCCGGCCACGAGCGCCGCATTGGTACACCTCACTCGGGTTCGTCCAACGCTGAGACCGACCACGCGCCCTTCTGGGACGCTGTCAACCCACTGCTGAAGAAGGCTGAAACGCCAGGCGCAGAGTACGACCCCGAACTCCACTTCAGAACGGCAATGCAGCACCACCGCTGGCTGGAACAGTACGGCCCCGTCCATGCTCTGGGCTTGTACTACCGGTACTTGGTACCCAAGCTCACGGCCAACGAAGCCAAGAAGGGCGAGTATGTTTTGCGCCGCTTCGAGGAACTCCAGGTCGACACGCTGGTTGCGCTGAGAAAGGCCGCCACGAAGACGAAGACCGTGCAGGTCGACCTCACTCCTGAGGCGGTTGAATGGAACGGCAAGCAGGTTCAGCCCGGTTACGCACTGCACCACCACACTCGGGGCGAGGCACCTGCAGAATACCACGTCCTGGACATGGGACCGAAGGACATCGTCGCCGTTCGCAAGGAACACTTCCACGACTTCAAACCAGAAGACATCGTGACGTTCCCCCGCTCCGCGAACCCCCTTGAAATCAAGCATACGCCCGTACACAAAGAGACGGGCACTCGTGTGTCGGTCAAGGACCACGGCGTCGGTGAATTCAATTACCACCCCGACGCAAAAGCACTTGCAGAGGGTTTTGATTTTGCGACTGAGCCCGTAAAGGCCAAAAAGGGTAGCCGTAAGGCATATTCGTTCTGGTCGAAGGGCCCCAGTGGCAAAAGGGTGTACGTCAAGTCCGAACCCGGAAGGGGCAGTCAGCACCACTTGCTGATTCCGGAAGTACGACAAGAAGGTATGTATGCCAACCTCGCCCGAGATTTCTTCGGTCTGGGCCAGTACACACCCGCTGTCGCGGTAGTCCGCCACCCACAGACCGGCGTTGAACATGCTATCATCGAGCGCCGTGCAGGCAAAGAGTACGACCCCAAGGACCCCGACCACCAAAACATCCTTCGCGAACACGCTGACTCGGGAGAACTCGACAAGCTTCAGTTCATGAACCGTGTCATGGGCAACAACGACCGTCACGGCCAGAACTATCTTGTTGACCGAAAGAACCGAGCCCTGAATCTGATTGACCACAACATCGTGTTGGGTGAGACCGGAGCCTGGGGGTACGACCCCTTCGTAGCGGACTACATGAACGCCTACAACAAGGTGAAGAACCCCCATCTCGCAGCCGAGGCCGACCGCTGGCCGAACGAATTCGGTAGCTCGGGGACCTACGCAGAACCGGTTCATCCAGCCGCCCTCGATTGGCTGTCGAAGCTCGATGCCACCGAACTGGAAGCTCAACTGCACCGTCACGAGATGCCACACAAGGCAGTCAAAGAAGCGGTCAGTCGCCTGAAGGCTCTTCAGACACAATTCAAGCTCACCCCCGATATCTCTCGATACAAGGGCACACGCCAGGCCATGAACGAAGTTGCTGCTCAGCGCCGCAATGGAGTCCGTTTCCGTTTTGATTGAAAGCTAAAGATGGACCACCACAAACACATCGTCTACGTATTTGGCGTACACCCTCATGAAGAAAAAGACGACGTGCATCACACGTTGCTGGGGAAGCTTTGGATGAAGGATGGCAAAATGTCCGTCCTCGAAGACCACGGTATGGCCGGTGACCAGGACCTCTCGAAGATGCCTCCCGAATCCGCCGCCCGAATCATCAAGCGCATGATGACTTCTCAGCGACGTGTCGTTGCCACGAGCCACGACCTTCGCACAGGCGAGTACCCCGAGTTGCTCCCCAAAACTCCACGTCACGGCGATTTGCCGACAGACCTGGGCGAAGCACTCCACAGTCAAATCACCGAAAAGCTCCCGGGGCCGAAGGTCAGCGAATTCGAGTACCACAGAACTGGCATGCCCGGTCCTCAGACCCTCAAGGTCTCTGGCTCTCAGATGTACCTCGACGACCAGGCCCTGCAGCCCGATGAGTCCAAGCTCGTCATGGAACACCTCAAGAGCGGCAAGGCCCTCATTCGCCCTTCGGTCAAGACCTCGATGGCGAAGTCCGAAAGTCTCGCCAAGATTGAGCCCCATCTCGAAGCGGCCCTCGGTCAAATTCGCGAGGCCGTCAAGAGAGGTCACGTCCACCCAGACGCCCTCAAGACTGTCAACCAAACCCTGTTCACCGACACCATGATTCCTAGCATCGGGAACAAGGCTGCCTACAACGACTTTTTGTCCAGGCCCCGTGAAGGCGTCCACGTCCATCTCGACGGCAACGACTTCGGGTCCATCAACAAAATGCACGACCACGAAACCGGCAACCATGCCATCACTGCCATGGGTCGAGCACTCAGGCAGGCCATGGATGAGTCTGTAGGTCGCAAGAACGGCAAGCTCTTCAGGACCGGTGGCGACGAATTCGTTGCCCACGTACCTAGCCATGAGCACGCAGCACTCTTCGCTCGCTCGTTGCGGTCCAAGTTCGAAGGCATCCCCGCCATTCGTGGCACGCACCGCCTGAGCATGTCTCTGGGCTTCGGTCCGACCCGCGACCACGCTGAAGAGGCTCTCAAGGACGCCAAGGCTGCCAAGAAGGCCGCCAACGCACCTCTGGGCCAGGCCAAGACCCACGCAGCCAGCAGAATGCCCGGCCGTGAGGGGATTATTCCTGTCGACTGACCCGCCTTGAACGGTTTCTGCACTCTTTGCAGATTCCCCGGCGAGGATGGATTTCGGCTACAAATGAGAGCCCGCACGCCTTGCATTCGCAAAGGCCCTGGGTTTTCATGCAGACCTTGCATTGCCCGTTCCTGTAGAGCGCTCTAGGCTCCAGGCATCGTTTGCACATTCCGAGTACGAGACCTGAGTTCTCGACTTGGTATTTGGTGCGTCTACACGGCCCACAGCGCCTTCGGTACTCTTTCCCACACGTTGGGCACTGCTTGGGTCCTGTCATTGGCCCTCAGATTACCACTGGGCGGGATTTGGGCACAAGTAATCTCTAGTGCGTAAACAGATTTTCCACTCTCCAAGGAGATACACATGAGCGCCAAGTCCCTTTCTTTCGCTGCCGAACTCCGTGACGACCTTGCTCGTCGTTTCGCCACCATTTCGGCGGTCGGGTTCGATGCTTCTGCGAACCCCACGATTCTCATCGGTGCTGGTACGGCCGGTTCGCAGAGCGCATTCATCCGCGTCATCGACTTCGCGCCTCTTGGCGTTGACGGTATCGGCCTGACCCAGCGTGCGTATGGCAACCCCGTGGTTGTCCAGGTTGTTCTGGAGACCTCGACCATCGCCAACACCCCGCTGCTTCTCGGCGCAAACCTGCTCCCTCTGCTTGGTGAGCTTGGCGTCCGTGGTGCCCGCGTTGAACTCTACATGTCGGCCAACACCAACGCCGTCGAAGTCTCGGACATCGTCTCGGGTAACCTCAAGGCCACCTTCGACCCTGACATGAAGAACAAGCTTCAGTCGCAGATTTAAGTTCTTGATTGAAAAGGAGATTACTCCATGTCGAAAATCAAGGATTCTGACCTCAAGCAGGTCATCGCCGCCTTGGAAGCGGACCTCAACGAGGCCTTCGAGGCTTCCAAGGGTTCGCTCATGAAGGCCGACGGCGACGAGCCGAAGGAACCTTCTGAGCCAAGCGACGACTCTGCTTCGCCTCCCGCTTCTGACTCGGCTTCGCCCGCTTCGGACGCGCCTCCTGGTGCTGACGCCAGCGCTTCTGCTCCCCCGGGCGATATGGCCGGTACCTCGGCCCCCGCTCCTCAGGCAGACCCTGCCGCTCCTCAGCAGGGCGAACAGCCCCTGACCCCCGAAGCCCTCCAGGCCGAGTATGCCCAGCTTCCTCCTGAGGAACTGGACATGCACATCCAAGCCGCCCTCGCTGCCAAGGAAGCTCTCGCAGCTTCTGCCGGTGCCGGTGCTGCTGGTGGCCCTCCCGGCGCCTCGCCTCCTCCTGGCGCTTCGCCCGGCGGACCTCCCCCTCCCGCAGCCGCTGGCCCTGCAGCTTCGCCTTCGCCCGACCAGCAGATGATGCCTCCCGCGATGAAGAAGGAAATGTCCTCGCACAAGCAGGCCAATGGCGGAATGGTCAAGTCGGAAGTCGACTTCAAGGCCGAACTCGCTGCAATCAAGAACGCCCAGGCCGCTGAAATCGCCGCTCTCCAAAAGTCGTACAAGGAAGACGTCGAGAACCTCACCAAGGCCATCACGATGGTTGTCGAGCGCCCTGAGCGCAAGGCCGTCACCGGAATCTCTTACTTGAAGAAGACCGAAAGCGCACCTTCGGCTCCTACCAAGGCATTCAGCCCTGCCGAAGCAAAGGCCAAGCTGAACGAACTCATCCCCAGCCTGTCGAAGTCCGAACGCGGTCTCATTCTCGATTTCTACTCCGGCAAGGTCAAGGTCGACGCCCTCGCGTCCATCTTCGACAAAATCAAGTAAACCCAACCCCAGTTTTTCGTATCAAGGAGAAATCCCATGTCCAGTGAAGTCACTCAGGCCCTGCTGAAGGCTCTCGAAGCAGGCAACTACAACGCAGCGCCCTCGTCTCTCGTCCAGGGTGGCGCTCTCCAGATTGAAGACCTTGCGTCAGTAATGCAGGTCGTCACGTTTGAAGAGAAGTCCATCAAGCTCCAGAAGGGCATGAAGACCGAATCGTGCAAGTCGACCCTCGCACAGTTCGACCGTCAGCTTTCGTACGGCATCTTCGGTGGTACTGCCACCCAGGAAGGCGCAGTCGGCGTCGAGGAAGACAGCCAGTTCGTACGTATCGTCGTCCCCATGGCCTTTTACTCGCACGTTCGTCGTGTGACCGTAGTTGCGAACATGATTCAGACGATCGACGGCCAGAAGGCTGAAGACCGCGCTGCTGCTGACGCTGCCAAGAAGCTCTCGGCTGACATCGAGTTCGACTTGTTCCGTGGTAAGAGCGACTTCTCGAACGCTGGTGTGTTCGACGGCAACATGGCTGCGTACCCCTCGCTGCCCAACCTCCTCGGCCTCGATGCCCAGATCCGCATGTCGGACACTGAGCGCAACACGACCGACCTGATGTTCGCTGAATACGGCTCGAACGAGTCCGTGGTCGTGAGCGTCGGTGGTACCCTGACCCAGGACGCCATCGAAGATGCACACGTCAAGAGCATCATGCAGCACGGTGAAGCTGAGACGCTGTACGTCGACCCCAAGGTTCTGTCGGCCTACAACAAGATTTCCTTCGGCAAGGAGCGCATCGTGCTCGCTGGTTCGCCCCAGGACGCAACCGCCGCTGACCTGAAGCGTCAGTGGGTTTCGGGTGGTACTGTCTCGGTTGAGGCCTCGCGCTTCCTCTCGGGCAAGACTGGCCCTGCCGCTGCTCGCGCTGTCGGTCCTGCTGCTCCCAGCATCTCCCTCGGCACTGCCGGTGGTACTTCGGCCCTGACCGCTGGTACCTACATCTATCTCGCCACTTCGGTGAACGAGCTTGGTGAGTCGCCTCTGTCGGCCTCGGGCTCGCAGGCTGCTGCTGCCGGTGACCAGGTCTCCGTGACCATCACCCCTGCCGCTGGCGCTGTTCGGTACTTCAACGTGTACCGCACCAACGCTGGTGCTCCTGCCGCGACCGCGAAGTTCATCGGCCGTGTCGCGAACTCGGGCGCTGCGACGACTGTGTTCACCGACCTCGGCAACAAGAAGCCGGGCTTCGTGACTGGGTTCCTCCTCCAGAAGGACACCATGACCATGAAGGAGCTTGCTCCGTACTCGCGTATGAAGCTGGCCGTCACGGACCTCAGCCTGCCTGAAGCGCACTTCCGCTTCTGCACCCTCGCCGTCCTCCAGCCTCGCAAGAACGTCCTCCTGGACAACCTTGTCGGAAGTTTTTGAGTGATTTCAAGTAGTTAGCTGATTAGATGAAGCAACTGGGCCCGCACGGGCCTTTTTGCGACCAAAGTGTGATAATCTGGTGGGTATGAAACACATCCTTTACGCCTTGCTTTGTCCGAAATGCGGTTGTCCCCGATATGTGGGGCAATCTTCTAAGGGGTCGGCACGCTTCCAAGAGCATCTACAAGGGATAAAGTGTCGTGATTCTTCCCGGCACAAAAAGTTCTGGGTTCAGTCTTTACTGGACCAAGGACTAAAGCCCAAGTTCGTTGTACTGGTTCAATTGCCCGGACCTAAGTATCTTGACGCTGCCGAAATCTATTGGATTGCAGAGATGCGTCGGCGAAATTTGCCGCTTACTAATCTTACCGATGGTGGCTGTGGTCGTAGAGGACATAAAGACTCCCCAGAAACTATCGAGAGACGTGCCGCTCACTTTCGAGGCGTTCCAAAAACGGAAGCTCACAAAGCAAAAATCTCAGCCACTCTCACGGGTCGCCCAAGTCCCAAAAAGGGCCTTCCCTTGACTCCAGAACAACTCGTCAGCCACGCAGCCGCAAGAGCAATCCCGCCTTTCCAGGATCAACACGGACGTGTCTACAAGACCATTAAGGAGGCCTCTGAGCGTTGGAAGATTCCTCCTGGGAACATCGTCCATTGCTTGAAGGGAAGGCGGAAAACGGCCGGTGGTTTGACCTTCGTATATCTGGCTCAGAAGTAATCTGTAGTTCGTCTCGCAGTTCACCTCTTTTGGAGTACTCAAATGGCAAAGCTCACTACTCAGACCGTAAAGAACATCATGTCGGCTGTACTCGGTCAGACCGAGGGCAACGATGTGGCCACCAAGCTCAACCAGGCCGACGCTCTCGCCGATGGCGCGACTCACAGGCTGGTTTCGCTCATCATCGCGACGAACGTCAGCCAGACTGTCGACTTCGGTATTCTCCGAGTTGGCGACCAGGTCATGATGATTCCCGCCACTGCAGGTTCGGCTGACCAAATCGGCCCTATCGCTGTCGCAGGCAACCTTGGGCAGGCCGCTGTCGTCGGTAACGCCTACATGGTCATCCGTTCGGTCGTAGCCCCTCTGGCTGCCGCTGTAACGACTGAAAAGTTCTAATCGGGCTCAACGGCCGGATTAACCAAACGCCGCTGCCCCTGAACGGCATCGGCGTTTTTTTTCTTTTGGAGCACTAAATGGCTGACTTGAAATCGAAGCGGTATTGGGACGATGCTTGGCGCAAACTGAGCGTATTCTTTTCACCCGGCGGCCTGGTTCCTTCGCCTTTCGGAACGGGAGAATTTGGCGGCGCCGTCAACGCCCTCTTGAATGGCTGCGTAGGCGACGGTCTCGCTGACGACACCAAGACCATCCAGAAAGCCATTGACCTCGCCGTCGCAAACGGGAGGAACACCCTGTACCTCCCCGCTGGGACCTACCGAATCACCGCCGCTGGCCTCAATTCAGCCGACGCCGCAGTCATCGTACCTTCCAACTTCGTCATCAGAGGCGACGGAACACGAACGGTCATCAAGTGGGAGGGCGACACGCGTGGTGGCTCGGAAGCGTACCCCGCAGAACCCTACTACTATTGCTTTTCTTCACTGTTCGGATACACGAAGGTCCGCTACGAAAATCTGTCGTTCGTCGGCACGAACGACCCGTTCGTGTTCAACAAGAACGCCCAATCGACTTGCATCTACGCCATCACGGGCGAGGACCTCGTCGTGAAGGGGTGCTACTTCGAGAACCTCCATGGCTTCAGCATCCATGAAGACGGCAACAGCGAAAGAACCCACATCTTCGATTGTGTCACCAAGAACTGTGCCAACGGTATCAACGTCAACGGCAATTGGACGATTTTGACGAACAACAGGCTCTACAACTCAGAGGGCTTCGAGTGCGCAGGTACGGGCGTGCTGATTCAGAACAACACCATCAAGAACGCCCTTGTTTGTGGCATTTCCGTCGGCGGCAACACCGTCAATAACTTCGAAGCTCCCGGTAGTCAGGTCCTCGGGAACAACATCGACGGATGTGACGGCATTGGCATCCTGGGCAACAATGCTTTTGTGTACGGTACGATTTCCGGCAACACCATCAGGCGCTGTGATGGTGGCGGTATTTACTTGACTCACGACGTGGGGCTCCACGTCGTCAAGAACAACATCGTCTCCAACAACACCGTCACCGATTGCTGCAAGGCAGGTAACCCCAACGTCTCTGGCATCCAGGTCGCAGGTGAGGGCGGCAACCTCATCACCGGCAACCGGGTCGTAGATACAGGAACGGGGACCTGGAATCAGCAGTATGCCATCGCCTTGTTGTCCAACGACAACGTGGTCGACGGCAACCTGCTCAAGGGCACTAACCACGACCTCCTGATTAACGCTGGAGTGACAGGTACTTGCGTGGGTCAGAACCAGATGATGAACACCAAGGTCCAGTGGCTTGCTACGACCGGTGCTTCCGAAATCAGGCGGTCCTTTGCTGGCGCTGCTGGGGAATACATCGAGTTCTCGCAGATTTACCAGAACATCTATCCTTACTGGATTCGGTACGCTGACGGGAAGATGGAGTGGGGCGCCAACACGTTCCCCCTTGACACGAATTTGTATCGCTCGGCCGCCAACCAACTCAAGACCGACGACGAATTGGTCGCTGTCACCGGCCTGGCCATTGACACCCAGAAGCTCCGTAGGGCTGCCAGCATTCCCGTGGCAGGGACCTGGGTCCGAGGCGACATCGTCTTCAACACCGACCCCTCAGCCAGCGGCTTCATCGGGTGGGTCTGCACGGCTTCGGGTACTCCGGGGACCTGGAAGACCTTCGGCGCCATCTCGGCGTGATATGATGGCTCCATGACCAGCGAACTCACTCAGGCCCTGCTCAAAGCTCTCGAAGCAGGCAACTACAACGCCGCTCCCACAAAGCTCGTTCAGGGGACGGGCTACTACCCGTTAGGTGACGACCCCCGTATGAAGACGGACCCCGTGGAAGAACTTGAGGCCCACGCACGCCAGCACCAGCAAGAATGCTGGTGCGACATCAAGCTCCCGGTGGCGTTGTCCTTCGTACACGTCGACTTCTTAATCCCGGGCGGCTACCCCGAACACCCTGGCCAGTGCGAGTGCGACATCAAGGACCTAATGTCCGTAGGTCACGACAAAGACTGCTGCGAGCACCCCAGCAAGAAGAAGCCCCCAACAGAGAAGTAATCTCCAGCCTATGAACGCAAAAGCGACGCCAGTGAAGGAAATTCGCCCTACTTAAAGGGAATGGCGCCGCTACGTCCTCTTGGACCCAAGGACCCGGCGCCCCGAAAAGGTGACCGGGTCTTGACGTTTCTGGACCTGGCGTGTATAAGGGGTCCCACAAGTGAATAACAGGCTGCACATCAGGGTGAATTTCATGCAGGTGAATACTCGGTCGGGATCCGAGAGGTAGCTGGTGCAACTCCAGCCTCCCTGACACAATCAGGAAACAGTAATCTTGTTTCCCGATATGAGAAAATGTACCAAATGTGAACAAGAACACCAAGATAGACATTCGTGGTGTCGACCGTGCCGACAACAAAACGATCGAGAACGATACGCAGCTAAAGACAAAAAGCTTTTTCGTGAAAAGCAAAAAAGATGGAGAGCTAAGCGTCGAGAGTGGATTGACGAACAAAAGAATAAGCAGTGCGCCGACTGTGGAGTTCGGTATCCGCCGTACGTGATGCAGTTTGACCACCTGCGAGACAAAAAGTTTGAAATCGGTCAAGAAGTCGACGGACCCCTTCTTCTTTTGGTAGAAGAAATCTCGAAGTGCGAAGTAGTATGTGCCAACTGCCACGCTGAAAGAACGCAGCAAAGAAGGCTTGACAGTCGGAGAGACGACGAGTAGAATGCTCTCGTAAACAACAAGAGGTTTACGAACAGTAATCTGGGTAGTATGAAATGCATCAAGTGCGAGCGAGAGAAGCAAGATACAGAGTTCGGTAGCCGCAAAGGTAAAAAACGAAGACGGTGTCTTGAGTGCGATGCGGAGTACCATAAAGCCTGGTACTCTAAGCACCGAGAGAAAAGAAGTAAAGAGCAACGAAAACGGAACTTTAGAGAAAGAGCAGATTTCAAGCGCAAAATCGAAGAAGTCAAGTCGCGCCCCTGTGCTGATTGCAACGTAAAGTACGACCCCGTTTGCATGGATTTCGACCGCCTCCGAGACAAAAAACATAACGTATCAGACATGAAGCATCGTCCGTGGGAAGATGTTTTGAAAGAAATCAGTAAGTGCGAAATCGTCTGCGCAAATTGCCACCGACTTCGCACAAAAACAAGAAGATCGTCGCCGACTTCGTATAGTGGAAGTACGCCGCCCTCGTAAGACGGACGCGACAGTTCGATTCTGTCAATCGGCACAAAGTAGTTGACGAAGCAGAACGAAGTGTGGTAGAAAGCCTCAAGCCGAACAACACTGGTTGGACGGCGCAGTTCGCAGGTTGAAAAGTGAATACAGCAATTTTGGGCTTTTAGCTTGAAGGTCAAGCAGCGGTCTCTTAAACCGAAGTTGAGGGTTCGATTCCCTCAAGGCCCACTGACTCAAATGCTTTGAAGGGATTACATCATCCTAAGATCGTGGTCTTGGTTCGACTCCAGGGGGCGGCTTACTGTTTGCCGCCTTAGTGTAATGGCAGCACACGTAAACATCTCTTCTACCTTTGTTGAGTCTTAATTTTCAAACGCAGCGCAGGCTGACCAGAGCG
>OFQY01000047.1_pt1 | contig 46653 bp, 61 predicted proteins | sample 1542991 | NCBI WGS metagenome assembly OFQY01 (sample SAMN07774224, study PRJEB24372) | wastewater metagenome | isolation source: Exp Tend VB 10WW | collected 2016-02 | reverse complement strand
TGCGTTCGGATGATCCGTATGGGACGTATGGCAGCGCGACTCCCGCATTGCCAACACTGATAACTACCACATACAGCCTCCCAGGCGGGAATACCTGGACGGCTACGAACACAGGCAGCAACAGCGCGGCAGGAACCGGAACCGGAAACCGTACCGACTGCGGGTTGCAATACGCACTCGATAACTGCGCGGGCGGGGACATTGTTGTTATCACCAAAGGCTCGACCTACACCGGCCCGTTCACGATCACAAACAAATCCGGCTCCAGCTTTGTTTACGTTGTGAGCAGCGGCGACCCTGGCATCGGGGGAACAGGTCTGCCGGCAGCGGGAACCCGTGTAGTGGCGGCTGACGTTACAAGCATGGCTATTGTCGAGGCCACGAACGCTGGCGGTGCCGCCCTTGTCACGGTCAACGGCTCTCACCACTTCCGTTTTGTCGGCATCAACTTCAAGAACCACCTTGCGGAGAATGTGGGCAGCATCGTCAATCTCGGCAACGGCGATACTTCCAGCGCGACCTTGCCGGACAACATTTTCTTTGACCGCTGCTATTTCCTTGCCAGTACCAGCACGACACACTCTGGCCGGCGCGGGATGTACTTCAACGGCAAGAACCTCGCCGTGTTCGACTCGCGCTTTGAGGGCTTCTTTGACGACGGGTTTGATTCGCAAGCGATTCTTACGATTTATGGCGACGGCCCGTTCAAGATCGTCAACAACTATCTTGAGGGCGCGAGTGAAAACGTGATGTTTGGCGGTGGCGATCCGCTTATTTCCAACAATACACCTTCCAACATTGAAATACGCCACAACTATTTTGAGAAGCGCGCCGCATGGATTGGCGCGGGACATTCAGTAAAAAATCATTTGGAGCTGAAGAACGCCAAGCGCGTTTTGGTCGAGGGTAACACTTTCGTTCGATGCTGGGCAGATGCACAAAACGGCACTTCTATTGTACTGAATGTAAGCAATCAAGACGGCACCGCACCTTGGAGCGAAACTTCGGACATAACTATTCGGCTCAATAAGATTTCTGCTGTTGGTGGCGGAATCGCGATCAACGGGCGCAGCATTACGGTAGGCTATACAACCCAAATCACCAACCGCGTCCTGATCGAAAACAACGTCATCACGGTAGCTGACCCAAGCACCGGGGCGGATAATCGGATGTTCGCAGTGTCGAATGGCCCGCAGTACGTGACCATTCGACATAACACCACGTTCCAGACCGCCGGCCCGGAATTATATTTGTTTGGCAATGGGTCTTTGCTTGGCAATTTCCTTGTTTTCAGAGACAACATTACTTCGTGGGGCGACTACGGCATTTTTAACGATGTTAGTGAGTCTGGAACTACGGCGCTCAATCGTTACAACAGCGCCAACTACACCGTTTCCTTTAATGCCTATATCGGCGGCAGCTCTTCGGGAATGCCGAGTGGCAATTTCTACCCGGCGAACACAGGCGCGGTTGGGTTCACCAATTACGCGGGCGGCGATTACAGTCTGACAGTTGGCTCTGCTTATCACAACGCGGCGTCTGATGGTACAGATGTAGGAGCCAATATTGCCGCCGTTAATGCGGCGACGGCCTAAGCCATGACAACAAAAACCGACTCATTTGGGTACACGGAAAATCCGCTATCAACTAGCTGGACGGTTGTTACTGCTAACGGCCCTCGCGCTGCCGGTGCTGGCGCTTTTGCGAACAGTAATAACGTCTGGTGCGTTGCGCTTTGGAAAACGTCTGATTACACATTTGCGAACGACCAAAGCGCAGAAATAACTTACGCAAGCCAAGGAGTTTTTGATCTTGGCGCGGCTTGTGTTCGATGGGCAACTACTGGCGGCGGCGTTGGCTATATGGCGCACGTTCGCAATGACTCAAGTGAAGTGCGCGTTGATTACTGGACGGCTGGTGCCTTCAGTTCCCGTATTCTAACGATTTCAGCCGTGACTTTTGCGGATGGCGACAAACTCAAGTTAGACATTACCGGCACCACCCTGACAGTTTACAAAAACGGCGCGTCCATCGGCAGTGTTGTAGATACAAATATAGCATCTGGTCAGGCGGCAATTGGGTGCTACAACGGTAATATTAACGTCACGCGTATAACGCTTTGGACTGGCGTTGATGCCGCCGCATCTGGCCCTAACATCACCAGCGTAAGCACCGCCACTCCCCGCGAAGGCGCAAGCCTGACGATTACCGGAACGGCATTTGGTGCGAGTCAGGGCTCCGGCGACGTAAAGATCAACGGCGTAGCGCAGACCGTTACAAGCTGGAGTGACACTAGCATTGCGGTAACTATCGTCCTTGGAACAAACAAGTTTGGCGCAGCCTACACAGTAGTTGTGAGAGACAATGCGCTCACAGCGTCAAACAGTTACGCGGGTATCACTGGACTTCTGCCTGCCAACTCTGGTTTGAGTTACATTGATCTAGGCACGCCTAATGCTACTGCTGCTTATCGCATAACGGCCATTGCAGATTTGGCAAGCGGAGATCAGCTCGAATACGAGAACGTAGGCGGATTGGTAGCTGTAGCCAGTGATGCTACATTTTCGGCTGGCCCTGGTGTTCTTGACTTCGATTGCCGTGCATGGACTAGCGGTAGTGGATACGGTGCATCTGCGTCGCAGAATACCTCAACTGCTGGCAGTGGTACCGGAGTGTCTAAATTGCGTTATGCTGGTGTTTCTTTTCCGTCACGCCTACAGGCGAGTGTGTCTTACTACGATCCTTAAATAACTTTTCCAAAGGAATACATCATGCATCCAATTCGATTCTCGTACACTCCCGCCGCTCTCAGTGCTAACGGTCTTGCTAACGACGTAGCCTATTCGGGCGGCGGCTACGCGCTCTCAGCTACGACGCCTGCAGATGGTCTTGCGCATATCATCACGATCCTGGGCAACGCGGCTACCGACCACAGCGCCAAGACCTTCACGATTACAGGAACTGACGCAAACGGCGTTACGCAGTCCGAGGGAATTGCGGGGCCAAATGGAGTCGCAACCGTTTCATCCACGCTGTATTTCAAGACCGTGACCTCTGTCACCGTGTCTGCTACAACCAACGCAGACACCTTTGATATTGGCTGGACTGCAGTTGCTGTCGGCCCGACCTTTCCGCTGGATTGGAGAGAAGAGAACTACCAAGTTGCCCTGGGTCTCATCATCACCGGCACTATCAGCGTTACCGTGCAGCATACCATGGACGGACTGCATGCAGAATACGTCTCTAGTCCCGGCTGGTTTCCTCACTCTTCGCTGGTTACGAAGACCGCCAGCGCAGATGGAAATTACGACTTCCCTGTGGTAGCAACGCGCCTGCTGATTAACTCCGTGACCGCCGGTGCAACCGTTGCCTTCATCATCTCTCAGGGCTAATCATGACTGCGCCGGCTGATAACACGCCGCTGTCGATCATCCAGGACGCCTATTTTGACGCTGGTTATCTGCAGGAAGGCCAGCAAGTTAATGGAGAGCAGGTCGTTAACGGGATGCGGCGGCTGACGGATCTGATCAACCTCTGGCAGACTCAGGGGTTGAAGCTCTGGCTGAACGTCGATACGCCGATTACACTGGTGGCAGGCACCGCCACGTATACGCTTGGGCCGGCAGGCACTGTCGTGATGACGCGACCCCTACGCGTGCTGGAGTGCTGGTACGCTGACGCCAACGGGATTCGGCGGCCTTTGTCGCCAATGTCCTGGAACGAGTATACGCGGTTGAGCCAGGTTACGCAAAGTGGCGCGCTGAATAGCTACTTCGTTAACAAGCAGCAAGCGACATTGAATGTTTCTTTCTGGCTGGTGCCGGACGCCGTTGCCGCGACGGGCACAGCACATTTGCTGCTTCAAACCCAAGTAACCAACTTCATCTCAGTCACAGAGACGATGAACTTTCCCATCGAGTGGCGCATTGCGCTGCGCTGGGGCCTGGCGGATGAGCTGGCGACTGGACAGCCGCAGACCATCATGGATCGGTGCCAGGGCCGCGCGGCAGCGTATCGCGAGATGCTGGAATCCTGGGACGTTGAAGATGCCTCGACACGCTTCACTCCTGACAATCGTGGCATGGGCTTTGGAGGGAAGTTCCGGTGACTTTCGACAGGCAAATGCAGGGCAATACGCAAGCTCAGACGGTTGCTCTGCCGAAGCGTCTGCCGCTCGTCATCGAGCCTTCGAATCGTACTGACGCGACGAACAAGGATGCGAAGCTGCTCAACGCCTACATGGAGCGTAATGACAAGACCGGCGAGATTTGGATTTTCAAGCGACCGGGGCTGACGCAGTATTTGGCAACGAAGTCCGGAAATGGCTATGGAGTGTGCAACTGGCTTGGCAGTATCTTTGCGATCTTTGGCTCAAAGCTCTGGCTGAATGACGGAGACACCGGCTCGGTACTGGATACGACGAATGGAGTTTACACGTTTGAGTTTATGCCGTTGAATGAGCTGGTAAACTTTTCCACTGGTAACATTGTGATGAGTAACGGGGTGGCTGCTTACTATGCAGTGAATGGCCTAGCCGCCGCCGTGCAGATCATCTCACGCACCCTCTATACAGCTGGTACTTTCGTAGTCGGTCATACTTATACTATCGCCAGCGCAGGCACGACAAACTTTGCGCTGATCGGAGCACCCCTGTTTTGGAACGTCGGCACGATCTTTACGGCCACTGGTGTCGGCGCCGGCACAGGGACTGCCTATGAGTTGACTAACTTTCCGTGGGATGCAGTCAAAGGTCTGGGCTATCTCGATGGTACGCTCTATGCTATGAGCGCAAACGCCAGTATTCGGGGCTCTACGCAGATCAATAATCCAGGCGTCTGGACTGACTTGTTGAATCGCCTAACTGCGCAAATCGAATCGGACAAGGCGGTCGCGCTTGCGAAGCAACTCACCTACATCATCGCGCTGAAGAACTGGTCTACTGAAGTTTTCTACGATCAGAAAAACGCAACGGCTAGCCCTCTCGGCCCGGTGCAAGGCGCAAAGGTAAACTGGGGGTGTGTGACCGCCAATTCACTAGCAAACATTGATGGTGCTTTATGCTGGCTCGGTACCACGCGCGCAGGATCTGTTCAAGTAATTATCATGGACGCACTCAAGCCGCGTGTAGTTTCCACTCCGGCGATTGAGTTGATCCTGGATGCAGCAACTTATACCACAGTCTATGCGATGGGGTTTAAGTATAATGGGCATACTTTCTACGTACTCACGCTGAAGGATGCTAACATCACACTGGTCTACGATCTGCGTGAAGATATGTGGGCGCAGTGGACTGACACGAATGGTAATTACTGGCCTATGGTTAGTGCCACGTATAACTCCACGCAGGACGTGATCGTCCAGCATGAGACGAATGGAAAGCTGTATAAGTTGGATGCCTCGGTCTACGTGGATGATGGAGCAGAGTTCACCTCGACGATTGTTACGCCGAACTTTGACGGTGGTACTCGCCGCCGCAAGACCCTGGCCGTGCTCGAGTTCGTGGCGGATACGGTGACTGGAAGCAAGCTGTCCGTGCGCAGCAACGACAATGACTATGCCGTCGGCGGCTGGTCAAACTTCCGCTACGTTGATTTGGGAGTTAAGCGTCCGTTGCTCTATAACTGCGGCACCTTCGTGCGCCGTGCTTACGAGCTCTCGCACCGAGCTAACCTGCCTTTCCGACTGCAAGCCCTCGAAATGCAGATTGATTTGGGGACACTGTGAGCCTTAGCCTCCCGCCGCCGCCAACCTACGCCCAGGTGCTCCTGACTGACCCTTCGTCAGGTCAGGTAATCTTTAATCCGATCTGGTTAGATTGGTTTGTGCGGCTGGCTGCCCTAGTGTCTGCCGGAGCTACGGGTGCTGTGACGTTTCCGAGCTATACGGATTACGCACTGACTACACAACCGAGCACTCCGGCAACTGGCTTTACACGAGTGTCTCGAGTCAGTTTTAACGGCGGTGAAGCGCTGTTACTGCAGAGCGTCGATGCAGCTTATAATTACCTGGCAATGGATAGCTTTGCGTCGACAAGTGCGGTGATTGTTCGCGCAGCTCAAGGAACCGGGGCCGCGCCCACAGCTACGCAGATCAACGATGGACTCGGCGCCTTCGGCGGACAAGGCTACGGCACGACCGCCTACGTTAATGCTTATACGGCAGTGATGGAGTTCCATGCCGCCGAGAATTTCACCGACGCTGCCGGCGGCTCGCTGATTTTGTTCCGCACTACGCTGAATGGTACGATTATTCCAGTGGAGAATCTTCGCATCTGGGACACAGGTACTGTGAGCATGGGTGGGCCTCCGGGGTCAGAGTCTCACCGCGTTGTAGCAGTTGCTGGCTCAACTCGCTATGTGACGACTGCAGGATCAGTCGCCGGCAACCCGACCATTGGAGTCTCGGGCGGAAAACTTGCAGTCTCTGCCGCGATGGTACTCTCGCAAGCGCAGTTGTTGGAGACCTCCGTCGCCCTGACAAATAATGCAGCAGCGAACGTCGGCACTCTCAATAACGCACCGGCAGCAGGTGATCCCACCAAGTGGATTCCTATCAACGACAACGGAACAGTGCGTAACATACCCGCCTGGTAATTATGACAAGGACTCGAGATGCCAACTTCAAAAACTAATCCCTGGGGTTCAACCGGCGCTTACGGCTATACAGTAAATGCTGTAGGCAGTAAGAAGCTCAATCCGTACTACATCCCGAAGTACACGCAAGGAGAAGGTACGCCGACGCTTGACGAAAAGGGTCGGTACTACTGGGACTATGGCGACCCTAACATGGAGGCCAGTGATTTGGCACGGATGCAAGACGACGGAAACGGGGAGCTTACGGGCACAAACGGCTATGTGAATATCAACGGTAAGCGGTTCCTGCGCGTCGGTGATATGTGGGAGGGAGACGCGAGTGCGCCGAAGCCGAAGCTGTCGTTTGACTCCTACGGGCCGCTGACGTATGACGAGAAGTACGGCTGGATCGCCGATGCTGCGAATGTGAAGGAAGCTCCGCGGCCCGACTCATGGGCGGATCGGCTGGGGCCGCTGATGCCACTAGCTGCTTTTGCCGCAATTGCAGGGCCGGCACTTGCAGCGGGCACGACGTTTAGTCAAGGGGGTGCAGTGGCTGGCGGGCTTGGTTCGACGGCTCCTGCTGGAATCGGTGCAGCTGGACTTTCGCCTGAGACTATCGCGGCTATTGGGAGTGTTGATCCGGCTGCTATTGCTACAACGCTTCCAGCTGGCGCAGGTACGGGAGTCGGGGCTGCTGGAGCAGGAGCCGCCGGTGCGGGTCTTAGCTCTCTCGGAGCAGGGCCAGGTGCAATTGGCATGACGGCGGCTGATACGGCAGGCATCGAAAGCGCTATTGCAGCAGGCGGTTCTGTCGATGGCATGATCTCAGGCACGCAGCTAGGCAGTTTGTCTCAAGCCGCCGGCACCGCAGCTGGACTCCCCTCGGCTGGCTTTACCTGGAAAGATGGCGTAGGCTGGCTTAAGGCAGCTGGCAGCTTGGCTGGCACCATCGGTAGCATTGTCAACGGACGCTACGTAGCGCAGACAGCTGCTAACTCTGCCAACAACGCTCAGCTGTCTGCCGAGGATGCCAAGCGACGAGCTGATGAAATGTCTGCGTATGGCGTCACCGCGTCTAAGGCTATGCAACCGTGGGACGAGTCGGGCGGCCGCAAGCTGGCAGGGGATCAGTTGCTAGCGCTGCTCAAAGACCCAATGGGCGTAGCGAATGGCGATCCTTCGTACAAGCTGCGCCAGCAAGCAGCCGCCCGTGCAATGGGAATGTACGGAATGGACTCTGGCGCGATGGGTGTAGCAGCCGCCGATGCCTCATCCACTTGGTACGACCAGCGCTTGCAGCAACTAGCTGGCCTTGCGGGAGCTAACGCAGCCCCTGGTGCCGGCGGCGCGCTTGGGCTCAGCGCAATGGGCAACTCGGCTATTATCGCAGGGCAAGGCCAGGCTTCGGGAGAGTTCGCCAATCAAGCTCGTGGTAACGCACGGACTGCGAATTTGAACTCCGGCCTCGGTATTCTCAATGCGCTGGGAAATGGCATAAGTACCATTGGCAACCTGTTTAACTCGAGCAGTCCCTCCAGTGGCCCTCTTAATACGCAAACTGTCGGGCCAGATGCACTGCCGCCAACGACACTGCCAGATCCAGTAACAGGCGAGCCAGCGCCGAGCAGTGGTGCTCCGCTGGACTTCAATAACCCAACTGGGCCAGGCTTTAACGGTAAGCATCAAGCGCAAGATTCGACTGGTATGTCAGGTAGCGTATCTGTTGCTAATACAGGCCGCGGAAACTTTCCGGCCTCAGGAGCACCTGATGATGGCGGCGTGTCGACGCAAGGTAACCAACTGTGGGCGCCGACGAGCTTCTCGAATTCCGCAATGGAGCCAGTGACTCGCATGAGCTCTCTAGGCAATCCCGGAGCTGCTGACTTCGAAGGCGCCGGCGGCTGGCAGGGAGCTAATCCTGCGGGCTTTGATTCAGTTGGCGGAGGCAGCGTAGCCGGCGGCGTGGGTAGTATTCGTCCTGGCCTAGTTGATCCGACGGCCGGAGGTAGCATGGCCGGTGGTATCGGCAGTAATAGACCGGGGCTAGTCGATCCTGCGGCAGGTGGCCCACTGCAAGCACTTAATGGCTTTGGGGCTAGCTTTCCCGCAGATCACAAAATGTCTCCTTACGCCGCCGGTATGGGTGATCTGCTGGGAAACTACCTAAATCCGAGTGGTCGAGGTAGGATGCCTGGGGGAGCACGGCTATGAGCGAACTGTTTGGCGCCCCTAGCGGTACGATTGCCTGGGATCAGAACGCTCGGGCCAACGCAGAGTCGGCAGCGAATGTCGAGACTGCGAAGCTCAACGCGCAGGTGACGCTTGGGAAGTTAGCACAGGCTCCTCAGGACGCACTGCTGCTGGCGGCTCGGACGCGTGAGCAGAACGCGCTGGCTGATCAGCACGAAGTCGCTACGCAGATTGCGCGACAACAACTAGGCTTTGAGGACGCGTACAAGGCGTATCAGAAGTTGGCGATGGATGCAGGGAATCGCGGCGAAATGGCTACATGGCAGAGCTTGCCTGGAATAGATGCTCCGCGCGCGAAGAACCTGGATGGGACGGATAAGTCCCTGTCGGAGGAGGTTCTTAATCCTATCTCCTCCATTACAGCACCACTGGAGCAGAAGCTTGCTTTCATGACCAAGATAGGTGCGCCAGCCGCAATAACAACACCGCTGATGAAGGAGATCGTAGCTGCAAAAGAGAAGGCGGCGATCACGGATTATCGGAGCTCTCAGGCTGAGGAACAGAAACAAAAAGTGGCTATGCAGCGAATCAAGCAGTTCGGCGGTGAAGCAGCTGCGGCGGCTCAGGATGATGACGCTTATACGCAACTGATGATGAAGATCAGCAGTAGTCCTGTCCCACAAATTCGCCAGCTGGCTTCACAGCTCAACGGAACAAATCGGCTAGCGGACGCTCCGAAGCTGCTAGCATTTGCCAAGTCGACTTTGGACTACGAGACGCAGGTTAAGAACAAGCGCGCAGAGGAAAAGGCGAAGCTGGAAGAAGCGCAGGTGAACGTGCAGAAGGGCAAGGCGGCTATCGCTGCGAAGGTTGCAACGGTGCAGATAGAGAAACTGCAGGCTCAGACTCGCGCATTAGGCAAAGAGGGTGAAGGCACGGTGAATCAAGTTGCTGTGGCCGAGCAAAAAGCTTGGACGACTTACAACAAGCTGAAAAAGGAACGCGAGAGTCTGTACCCACCCGCACCGCTTGACCCAACTTACTACGACCGGCATCCTGGCGTTCTTGTTACGCTGAAAGATGGTTCAGTCGGGCGTGTCGTAGTTCAGGATGGCAAGCGTATGTGGGATATTGTCAAGCCGCCGCTGAAAGAAGTAGCACCACCCCGGACGCTGGAAGATATCGCCGCCAGCCGCAAGACCAAACGAGCTGCCGCACTTGCAGCGACTGCTGATGACACCTTTGACGACGAAGAGGATTGAGCATGGCACTGATTCCGTTTGAAGAAGGTCTGGGACTTCCAGCGCCGAGCGTCGAGGGCAAGACGGCGGCTCCTGCTGAGGGTAAGAAATTGATCGCGTTTGAAGAAGGTCTAGGGCTTCCGCCGCCGAAGCAAGATCCCTCGATCATGGGTGCGCTGAAGGACAAGGGCTTCTGGAAGGACGTTGGGAGTCGGATTGGAACAGGCACTCTTGCAATCGGTGATATGATTGCAGGTGTTCCGGGGCAGGCGCTTGCAGTTGGCGCTGACCTCGGCGTTCGTGCCTACGCATTGGCGACTGGCCAATCGCGCCGTATTACGGACATGGCAGTAGAAGAAGCTCACGCAATGATTCCGCAAGAGCTGTCAATGCCGCTGCAAACGCTGAATAAGATTATCACAGGAGCTGAGCCTGCGGATCAGAGTGGGATTAACGATGCGATTGATGCAGCTGCGGGTGCACTGGAAAAGGTCACTGGGAGTAAGATCTCAGCCGGCGGAGCTAAGTCTTTGCTTAACACCTTTATGCTTGTCGGAGGTGCAAAGGCGGGTGATGCGATTATTCAGCAGGCCTTGGCAAAGGCTGATGTAAAGGTTCCGAATGCTAGGGCTAGCTATCAGGCGGTCGAGGCTCCAGAGCCGCCGCCAGTCGAACCTAAGGGCGGGCCGCTGGATGTGATGGACACCAAGGCGAAGGTGAATGAGCTGTTCAGGAAAGCGAAGCAAGGCGAGGGATTGAATGTCCCTGATGCGGCAGCGGTCAATGAGATGTTTAATAGAGTGCGCCGAGGTGAGGATGCTCCGCGGGAGCCGATGGATCGCGGCGGCTATGGAGCTGTTCCTCCGAAGCCAGCGTCGCTACCGCCGGATCCGAATCGCATCGGTGCCCAGGTGGGTGAAGTGCCCAAGACTCGGCTGACTGACCCCACCATCATCGGGGAAGAGGCGCCGAAGCCCTACAGTGCGCCGGACATTGAGAGCGCTCTGTCAAAGGTACAGAATGGGCAGGGATTCAGTCTGACCGCCGAGGAGCGCATCTCGCTGACCAAGCTGAAGCAAGACGCCAAGGGTCGCTTTGTTGATCAGTACGGTAAGCCTCTTGCGATTGCGGCAGCTACGGCGGCGGCACTGTCGCAGCTGGATGACCTGACCGACGAGCAGAAGGTCATGGGCGTCCTGGGCGCTACGATGGTGCCGAAGGAAGCTCGCGCGTGGGGCAATGTGAGCGAGGCGCTGCATCCTTACACCTTCCCTTCGTTGGACAGTATTGGCAAGGGAGCAACGGAGATCTCGAAGGCGCAGATAGAGCAGCGGCTAAAAGACCCGAAGATTCCGGAGGCTGAGCGGGCGATTGTTCAGCGAGTACTCGGGGCGCATCCGGGGGAAAAGATCTACGCGGCGGACTTGGCAGCCGGGCTGCATGAAGAGACAAGTGGGCTGACGTTGACGCCGAAGGTGACGGAGCAGTATGCTGATTATGGGCTGGCTAATCTTAGAGAGCCGACTGGCGAAGGCGCTCCTTATAAGGGTTTCGAAGGACTCCCTCCCGCCAACACCACCCTTTACAAGCTCCCCGAGGGTTCACCTGTTGATTCGACTGCCAATCATTTCTCTGAGCCCGACCTGTTTGGCTGGACTCGCTCGTTTCGCGAGGACAACCAGCGGCATGTGGTGGAGCTGCAAAGTGATCTAGCGCAGCACGCGAAGGGAGGGCTGGAGGGGGAGGCGCTGACTGCAGCGTTAAAGCGTCAAGAAGAGTTGTTAGATACACTAACTAAGCGCGAAATGGAACTTGATGCTTACAAAAGTAAGCCTCGCTCAACCGCCGAAGAGCTTGGACACGCAGACAGTCTGATTGCTAACTTAAACAAGATCCGTCAAGAACTCGACGAACTCCATGTCAAGCTCGAAGCTTCCGCCGTTTCCTCCCAACTCTCTCCGATCATGAAGAACTGGCCGCGGCGGTTGATCCGGGAGGAGTTGCTGGACGAGACGCGGAAGGTGGAGGAGGCGAAAGGAAGTATCCCTGAATTACAGGATGTAATATCCAAGGCTGAGCAGCGGGGTAAAACTGGCTCTCCTGGGCAGTATGGCTTTACATCCGAAGGCGAGAACTGGGTGCTCAAAGCTGCAAAGGCCAAGCTTGCTGAAGCCCAAGCCATCGCCTCCGCCAAGACCGTCCGTTTCGCCGACGCTGACACAGTGGCGAAGGTGGAAGGGTGGCCGGAGAAAGAGAATGTGACAAGTCCTAAGATCAAGTTCGAAGACCCCGGCCACCAGTCTATTTACGATCGCTACGCTGGCGAGATTACTCGCTATCTCAAGGGTCTCGGCGGCAAGCACGTCATCGACAAGGAAGGTCACGGCTGGTACGAGGTGCCGCTGAAAGCGATTGACACTCCACGTGGGCCGATGATCAAGATGCTGGGGAACAGTGATACCAAGACTCTCGGTGCGATTGCCGGAGCCGCGACGGTTGGCCTTGCAGCCGCCGGCGGAATGCTCCCAGGAATCGAAAAGTCCGGGCCTCGTATCACTCCCTTCGTCGGGCCGAAGCCAGGTGCGCCGACTACCCTTGCAGCCGCCGGCCTTGCGAACGAGCTGGCGTATAAGATGACGCCGGAGGTTGAGCGTGCTACCATTGCTCAGTTCCGCGACAATCCCGCCGGCAGCCCGGCGCGGGAGAAAGCCGCCACGGCCCTCTACAACGAAAACCACCGGCAGGTGGCTCGAGCAATCAACTCCTATGCAAAAGCGGGAATTGATCTGGAAGAGATCGTCCAGCACTCATTCGTCAAGGCGTTCCGGACGCTGGAGCAGAAGCCAGAGGATGGCGGCTTTCGCGGTGACTCGCGCTTCTCCACGTACCTGCACACTATCGCTACGAATCTGGCGAAGAACGCCTACAAGCGCGGAAATCCGTTGAAGCTTGAGGAGCTAACCGACGAGCACGCGGACTCAGTTGCTGACCCGCAAGCGCGAACTCCGCTGCAGGAGCTCCAGAACAAAACCCTTGCTTCACGAATGCAGCGCGCGATTGATCGGCTGCCGGATGAGTTCCGCGAGACCTTCACGATGAAGGAGCTGGAAGGGCTGTCCAATCAGGAGATTGCCCAGAAGCTCGGCATTCCCGAGGGAACCGTAGCATCCCGGCTTAGCCGCGCCACGCAGAGGCTCCAACGCGATCTGCGAGAATTCTCGGACGGTCAATCGGGAAAAGCTGATCCCAGGGTGGTAGCGGGGATTGCCGCTCTGGGTGGCGGGGCCGCGGCAGGTGCATGGCTGAGTGATAGTGAGCCGTTGAGAGGTGCGATGTATGGGACGCTGATCGGGCTGGCGGTTGGCACGAGCGGCGGCAGGACGCTGCTTAAGAATATTATCAAGTCTCCCGACACGGTGCTTGGACTGATCTCGACTCGCCTGGGGAATATTGATCCGAGTCTCAAGCTCGCAATCCGTAAGCATGAAAAGAGTGTGCTGCAGAATCTCGACCGCGTGAATGATCAGATCTTTCCGTTCATCAAAGCCTTGAATGACTTGCCGAAAGGAGTCTCGGAACAGGTAAGTCGCGCGCTGCTGAATGGCGACCTGGCGGCGGTCAATACAATCCCCGAGCTGCGTGTTACGTATCCTGCGGTCGCTAAGGCGCTCGCCTGGATCAAGGGAGAACTGCAAGCATTGAACCGCTTTGGCGAAGGCGTGGTTGATTACTTTCCGCGGCTGGTGAAAGATCTCGAGGGGCTGAAGAAACACCTTGGGAATATCTACTCCGAAGGAATTGAGAAGGCCCTGCTTGCCGCCGAAGCCAGCATGATCAAGAAGGAAGGTCGCTCGCTGACCGACGTGGAGCAGAGCCTTGTGGTTAACCGCTTCCTATTCGCCAGTGATCGTACTGCGTTCCGACCCGGCTATGCCAAGGGTCGGAAGATCGAGGAGATCACGCCGGACTTGCAAAAGTTCTATGAGCCGCCAACCGAGTCACTGCTGCGTTACGTCTCCGGTGCGCTGACGGATATCGAGACTGCGAAGTTTTTCGGTAAGGATCTCGCGACGCGGAAGCAGGGCGGGAAGAGCTACAACGATGTGGATAGCTCGATTGGGAACTTGGTCGCACGGTTGCAGCACGAAGGAAAGCTGACTCGCGAGCAGGGCGTTGAGCTGCGGGATATCCTCAAGGCACGCTTCGAAGGCGGCGACAAGGGGATGAGTACCGTGCTGGCCCATGCACGGAACCTGACGAACACGGCTCTTTTAGGAAACATCGCGTCGGCGGCTACGCAGCTCGGAGACTCTTTGCTGACTGTGTACCACCACGGCGCCGTGCCGACACTTCAGGCTTTGGCACAACAACTAATCGGCAAGCAAAGGATCACCGCTAAACAGCTCGGCCTGATAAATCACGTTGCGGAGGAACTTGCAGGACAAACCACTACGGGCGCTGTGCTGCAAAAGACACTGAAGTACTCCGGCTTCATGGCGATTGATATGTTTGCGAAGGGACTGAACCTCAACGCAGGCTTGCTTAAGAATACCAAACTCGCACAAACGGCAGCGGGTCAACAGCTTTTGTGGGATCGCTACGGGCGCGCCTTTGGGGACGAGATGCCGCAGCTGATTGAGGATCTTCGCGCGCGACGTATGTCAGACAATGTGGAGACTCTCGCGTTCTCAGAGCTCAGCGATGCGCAGCCGATTTCAAAGGCAGAGATGCCCCAGGCGTATCTGGCCCATCCCAACGGGCGGATCTTGTATCAGCTAAAGACCTACATGCTGAAGCAGGTGGATATAGTTCGCCGCGACGCTTACCAAAAGATTGCTTCCGGCGAGCTCTCTGGGATCATGGAAGGAAGTAAAAATCTCGCCGCTCTTGCCGCGGTGTTAGCACTTGCTAACGTGCCAGGCGATGTGGTGAAGGATATTCTTTCTGGCCGTGATATTGATCCGTTCACTACACCGCAGCTCGTAGACAACGTACTGCAGACATTCGGCATAAATCGCTACACGCAGGATAGTCTGAGCAAAGGTAAGGTGGTTGAAACGGCACAAAATCTGCTCACCCCGCCGCTAAAGGTATTCCAAGACGTTGGCAAGACTGTGAACTCGATGCTGGAAGGCGGGTCGGATTACAAGGGCGCAAGCTACATACCACTTGCGGGGCGGCCAGTCTACGAGCGCTACCTTGGCGGCAACGAGCGCAAAGAGATTGCAGAGAAGCGACTGGCAAATTCAAAACTGCCGAAGGAAGAGCGGAAGACGCTGAGTCCAGAGGCGAAGGAGTATCTGCGGAAGAAGCGCCTTGAACGGACGCAGAAGGCACCGTATGAATCTCCGGCGGAGAAAAAGCAGCGGGCTGTCCAAGCTCGTATCGACAAACGGGCACAAGGGAGCAACAAATGACTGGACGTGCTGATTACCTGGCACCGGGCGACTTTAACGCAGTCTGCTTCGAGTGCGGACGCAAGCGCAAGGGGTCGCAGCTGCGCAAGCATTGGCAGGGGTACTATGTTTGCCCCGAGCACTGGGAGCCGCGACAGCCGCAAGACTTCGTTCGCGCTATTCCAGATGAGATGACGCCGCCCTGGACACAGCCAATGCCGGCAGATCTTTTTTTAACGCAGCAGCCTGTGGACAATCTAGTAAGTGTCTCTCCGCTCGCTGATTCATACATTGGTCAATATACCCTGGGGGGACTATGACAGTTGCTTTCACCAATTTTGCTTCAACGCGTACCACTTCAATTCTGCTAGCTGGCGGCACTTCCTTCAGTGTGACTCCGGGCAGCGGCGCAAACTTTCCTGCGACTGCCGGCGGCGCTTGGTTCTATCTGGTGCTTACGGACAGCCTGACCGCTCCGACCGTGCGTGAGGTAATCAAAGTTACCAATCGTTCGACGGACTCTATGGCTACGATTGTCCGCGCGCAGGATGGGACGACTGCGCTTAACTGGCCGAGCGGGTCGTACTGCGAGCTGCGCTTGACGAAGGGAACGCTGGAAGATTTGCAAACGGCGGCGCTGCAGGCGGCTAATAATCTGTCTGATCTGACGAATCAAGTAGCTGCGCGAGCTAATCTGCAACTAAGTACAATGGCGACGCAGCCAGCTAATAGTGTTTCTATTTCGGGTGGTGCAATATCTAGTTGCCAAATTACTGGAAGCACGCTTGACATTACGCCGGTGGGAAGTATTTCTCCAAGTACGGGCAGCTTTACGACTCTCGCGGCCAGCGGCGCTGTGAGCGGAGCAGGTTTTGTCTCGCGTTTTTCAACGCCGGGTGCTATTGGCGACGTAACTCCCGGAAGTGGTGCGTTTACGACACTGAGTGCTTCTGGTGCTGTTAGCGGCGCAGGTATTACAGCACGCTTTTCAACTCCTGGCCCAATTGGCGATGGCACGCCTTCAACAGGTGCGTTTACTACGCTGGCTGCCTCTGGCGCCGTTAGCGGCGCAGGTATTACAGCAAGGTTTTCAACGCCTGGCCCGATTGGAGATAGTACGCCTTCGACAGGCGCGTTTACTACGCTGACTGCAAATGCAGCAATTCAAACGGATGGAACAGCTGGTATAGTATATTCAGCAGACTGGCAAAATTCTTTCGGCGAACAGTTGCTCTTAAAGACACTCGGAACAATTTGTTTTCTTTATTTCCAAGCGGACTGTTTAACAAATGCTGCTAGCACGATCTTGACACTGCCCGTGGGATACATACCTGCAGTTTCTCTGTCGTTTACCGGCACGTACCACCCTAATGCTGGAGGTGTGCGCGGTGTTCAATTTACTGTTAGTGATGCCGGCGTTGTGTATGTTCAGAATAATTATCCAAGTGGCGGCCCAACCGCGATTGGTGACAGGATTTTTGTATCTGTTATGTATTTTGCTGCCTGAGTTCATCAACTAGTAGTCACTCTCAAACAAGAAAGGGGAAACAGATGGCGTTGGAGATTCCAGGTATTAAACTCGGACTGGCTCTCGCCGGCTTGGCGGGTGGAGTGGTAAGTCTGAGTTACATCAAGCCGCTGACTAAGTGGCAAGCTTTTTTAGCTGTATTTACCGGAGCGGTTTCGGCGGCATACACAACGCCGCTGATCGCTAGCTACTTTAATCTTGCGCCGGCAGCTGAGCATGGCGCGGGCTTTTTGATTGGCCTGGTAGCTATGAATTTGATCCCCGGCATTATCAAGCTTAGCGATCGCTTTAAAACTAACCCAGAGGATTTTATCAAAAAATGATCGAACTTATTGAACTTATTCTGTGGATCGTCGTCATCGGCTGCTTGATCCAACGAGCTAACTTGATGCACGGAGAGTCGCTGTATCAGAAGTCCAGCGTGTGGCTGCTGCTGATCGGCGCCTGCTATCACGGCATCCTGCCCTTCTACGATGGGCGTTCTTCGGACTGGGATGAGCTGGTGTTACCACTTGGACTAGCGATGTTCTTGCTGCGCTACGTTCGGCGTGTGGAGCAATTCGGAAGGCCCCATGCTCACGGTGATTGAGTATCTGACGCAACACGAGCGTCGGGAGAACGTGCCGGCGGCTGTTGTGGCAAACGCCGAGGATCTAATCCCGCGCGTCAACAGCTTGCTTGACGAACCTGGATGTCCTGTGACGTACTTTGAGCTGCGGAGTGGGTATAGGCCGCCGGCCTTCAACGCGAAAACTCCGAACGCTTCTCGCACATCGAAGCACATGACCGGCGATGCAGTCGATGTAAGCGATAACGACGGAGCGATAGACGCCTGGCTGACTGACGCGATCCTGGAACGTCACGGCCTTTATCGCGAAGCGCCGGCGGCAACCCCTTCCTGGTGTCACCTGCAGCAAGTCCCGCCGCGTAGCGGCAATCGTACGTTTAACCCCTGAGGAGCTGACATGAGTTATTGGACTGTAACAGTAAGACCCGCATTGACAGGATTCTTCAAAGATCGCTGGAGCTTCCTGACTTCCAACATCTTCGACGTATTGTTCTGGTGCGTAGTGAGCGCCGTAGTCGGGCGGCTGGCCTTATGATCGCTGATAACCTACAAGTCGGCGGCATTGCTCTCGTCGCTGGGCTGGTCATCGGCGGCTATCTCGGCTGGCACTTTACAGCTGAATACAAAGATGCCAAGCACGCCGTGGTGCTGGCGGACATCCAGCATGCAGCTGACACAAAGATGCTGGAACTGCGGAAGAAACACGCGGCAGCAGAGAAACTCGACACTCAACGCGGGATTACTAATCAAAGGGATTACGATGAAAAACTGGCAGAGTATAAACGTAAGCTTGCTGCTCGTGACCGGACTGTTGCTGAGTGGCGGCTGCGCGTCGACGTGCCCACAGCAAGTTGTGGTGCCTCCTCAAACGGAGCGAGTGGTGCCGGCACAGCTGAAACCGTTTCCGTGGACGCAAGAGTTCCAGATGCGACTCGAAGCGATCTTCGCGCCCTTGCCCAAGAAGCCGACGAGCTGAGACTATGGGCTCAATTCTGTCACGCCTCCGTAAATACGCCCTCCTGTGTCTGTGTGCGCTGATCGGGTGCAGTAAGCCGCCCGTGCCACAGCCACCGGGGAAGCTCAAGTTTGCCTACTTCGGCACTCTGGACAATCAGCTAGCGGAAACGCGGGATCATGTGAATCTTTATATGGTTCCTTGGTGGCTGCCTGACATGGCGGCTGAGGCGCAACGGGCGGCGGCGCTGGGACTGCAAGTAGTGCTTATGCCGCGGAATGAGATCTCGATGGAGGAGCTGCGGCTGCTGCTGGACTCACTCGGTTCAGCGCGTGGAAGTGTTGTGGCACTTTACTGGGACGAGCCAGACGTCAATCCGCATCCAGATTTTGCAGCAGTACGCCAGCTATGCGCGGCATATACGGAGCTAGCGGGATGTAAGATTGCAGCAAGTCTAACCGGCAACGGACTTTCGGGGGACTTTAGCGCTATTGATATAGTCGGCGTTAGTGCTTACGGGGACGGGCAGGATGCGCTGAAGAAGAGTGTCAAGACGCTGCGGGAACGGCTGGCGCCGGGGCAGACTATGATGGTGATTCCCTACGGGGCCACGCCTTGGCTGAATGATCCGATGCCTTTTGTGGACTATGCGCTGGCGGATGACCGAGTAGTCTGGGTGATTGCCTTCCGTTACTTTGATGGCGAGGAAGGCCCAGGAATTAGAAACAACGGGCAAGCATTGCGGTACAAGATTGCAGGACTGCGAGTGATCCAATGAGTACTCACTCCGTCATTCTTCGCTTTGGTTGATTGAGGCACTGTTCTTCCTTCCGGCATTTCAATTCGCCTCGTTGAGCTTTCAGTCGCCGCCGCCGCACAGTGCGTTCCGACACGCCAAGGCGGGCGGCGATCAGCTCTACCTCCACTCCCGCATACTTCTGCCAGAAGAAGAACTCACAGCAGTAGCCCAGGCCTTCCACGACGCAAGTCTCGAGCCATAATTCGCGCGTGTTATTGGCGGATAAATCGCGCGGTGTATTCATACAGTAGTATCCGGCGTGATGATCGGCGGCTGGGGATGCGGAACATTGACGAGTCCTTTCGGAGCAAGGAAGAGTCCCTTGGCGGTATTGACTAGCGTCAGCTGGCCACTGTTGAGGGCTCCCTGCACGATCCCCTCGAAGTTGCGGAAGTCGGGGAAGTAAGTATGGATCATCTTATAGGCCTCGTCGTAGGGAGTGAGTCCTTTGCGGCGAACGTAGTCGATGAAGCGCTCGGCTTGCATTGAGTCCTCACTGCGGCCGATGCGGGAGAAGACTCGGTGCATATCACGCTCAATGTCTTCCAGCATGGTGTTGGCGAGCTGGAGATCCTCCACGTCGATCACGAGAGAGTCACCGCGAGAGGCGCTAAGCACCATAGCTACCTTGTGGATGTGAGTTTGCTTCCGAGCTCCGTAGCCTTCCATCATCACGTCGTCTTTGCGGGCGATAGCGTCCTTCCAGAAGCTCTCATACCACTTACGGCCCCAATCGCGGGCAGCTGGCGTGATCGTGTAGGCGCCGCAGAGAGTCGAGATGTGCTCGAGGTCGCGGATGAGTTCTGCGCGGAGAGTGGCATCTCCGTCACTGACGTGCTCGTCTACATAGGCGATGTATTTATCCTTCGTGTCACCGTATACGAAGATGCAACGAGAGCTCAGGCCGCCGCCGATCATCGCGGCTGGCATGTTATCAGCTACCCAGTGAGGCGTTGTACCAGCTTGCAGGTTGATCCACGGCGCTTCTACTGTATCATTCCCGCTCATCTTGGTGATCTTCTCATAGGACTTCTTACCGTCCCAGAGTTCGATCAGCAGGTTTACCATGTCGCGGTCTTGAAGATTGAGCAAGCTCCCGAGCTCCGAGGCGACGAGCGTGAGCGGCGACATGGGATGAAACTCGCCGCGGTACTCGAACGACTCAGACGCAGCAGCAAAGGCACTCACAAGAGCCTGCCAAGTGATTGCGTTTGGCCCGAACTTAATGCCGGGAACTTGTCGCAGCAGGTCAGTTGCAATGTCTATGGTGGTGGACTTGGCGACGATACCTGGAGGCCCGACGTAAATGATATAGAAGGATGGGTACCACTGGAAGCGCTTCATGTCAATCCAGACGCGGCGGCGAAGGGCACCCGCCACGGTACCCACGGCTGACCAGAAATGCATCCGCCTTGGCGCTTCGGTGACACTTGCGTATTCGAGATAGCGTGTGATCCAGTCTTTACGACTCACAGGCAATCTCCCCAGGATACGGTGCTGGTTTTGATTCCAGTGGGGATGATGAGAGGATCATCGTAGGGAATAGGGATGCGAGAGTGTTGGAGCATCAGAGGAAGCAGCGTGTCGGCGCGATGCGTCGGGAACTGACCAGCAAGTGAGTCATGGACTTGCAGGAGCACGTCGACCTCTGGCAGGTTTTGATGGAATGCCAGCCAGATGCGATTGATCAAGATGCCGACGGTGGACTGAGGCTTCCACGCGAGGGCTTCAGGGAGCAGCTGATCAAGGCGGTCGAAGATGTACCAGCGATAGCCCCAAGCATTCTCGACGAAACGGAACTTGCGGATCTGTTCCTCGGTGCGCTCGTGCCACTTCTTGATGCCTGGGTGAGCGCCGAACCAGTAGGCCTGAGCCTTATCGATCTCGTGGACAAGCTTGCCAGTGTGACCGGCGACTGTCTTGGCTCCGCCGCCGTAGTTCGTGGCGTGGCAGAATACCTTGGCGAACTCGCGCGCGTGCTTGAGGGGAGCCCGATGGGCCTTGTAGTTCGGATGTGACTCGACCAACTCCTCGAGGGGCGGCGGCTCCCGCTTGTCAAGGATGTACGCGTTGAGCAAGTGCATATCGACGCCGAGGCGCATGGCGGCTTTCCAGTCCTCCTCCCCCGACTCCCATACGACTACTTGAAGGTCTGCGCGATCCAGATCCATATCGAAGAAAGTATGGCCAGCATCAGGCCCGTACATACTACGGATATTAGGTAGAGTGAAATCCATACTACCACGCGCAGCCGCCTTACCTGCTGACTTGGACTTCTCGCTCGGAATAGTTTGTAGATTGCCGCCAGAGCCGAACGCGTTCTTGGATGAGCTGAGACGATAAGAGTATGGGGCAGATTTTCCACCGGCGTCACCTGCTATGTTAAAGGAACAGCGCATACGTTCGTCACTGTCAAGAGGCATCAGGACGAAGTCGTTAAGGAACTTGTGCAACGTACGGATATCTGCGATAGCATTGCAGATGGGTTTGAGGAGAGGTTCGCGCGCGGCGAGCTGATTGAGTGCCTCGTCATCGCAAGTAGGACGCATGACGGTGCGACCGTCTACGATTGAGCGTTTGAGGATCGGGCGTTGCTTGAGGTCTTCGTAGAACAAAGCCTGCATTTGCTTCGGCGACGCAGGATTGAGTCCGTGCCCAAGCACCTGGAAGAGGAATGCTTCGCGGTGGGAGAGCTCTTCCTGAATGTCCATTGCCATTTGGTTGCGGACTTCTTGCCGCACACGGACACCCTTGATCATAGCTTTGAGCACCGGCCAGAACAGGGCTTGCTGGTATTGCTCGACCTTGGATAGGCCCATTACGTCGAGGACGTTGCTGAGTACCTCACCGCACTCCCGCGTATAGACACAGTCTTGCAGGTTGTACCGCCAACGCTGGTCGTCATTGACTCCGCCCGCGATCTTGCCTTCGTCCTTCCAGTAGACGTACCAGTCGGCGTACATCGAGGCGATGAAGCCGAGACCCTTGGGCAAGGCGGCGAAGACGGAGTGTTGACTGATCATCGTGTCCTGGGCACCGCGAGGGATAAAGTGCCAGTGACGATAGACGTATTGGGCGTCGTAAAGGCCGTTCTGCCACCGCACCCTGACAGACGGGTGCGTTAGCAGCTGATAAAGGGCGAAGACTATCATTCCTTCTTCTTCCTCGCTCCAGTAATGCTTGTTACTTGTACCGTCCATGAGAGGGATGCAGAGGGCGTCGTTGCGCGTCCAGCTGATTCCGATGCAGTCAATGTGACCGTTGCGAGTTTCAATGTCGAAGTCAAGCCAGAGCTCAGGGGTGTGACGAGCCGCCGCCATGAGGAGGCTCAACTCCTGCATCACCGTTGAGATCGAGGGGCGGATCTTGAAACGCCATTCAGGTACGTTGTCGTACTCGCGGCTGGTCATGTGACGCTTGGCTCGGCGCAGGTCATTGAGAGTAATAGCACGCAGCTCCCACTGCTTCATGATAGCGCCGGGAGGATAGGTCGGAATGACTTTGCAGCTGTACTGAGATTGATTGGTCTGCAGCAACGAGCCACGCCACTTAAGCACACTCCACTGGCCGGTCAGCGCCCACATTGCGAGGTTACCGAAGGCGATGATCAGGTTCGGCTGAACCATCATGATCTCGGTCTGCAGCTCCGCTACGCCCTCGTGGACTTCTTTGCTGACGTAGCGGTCGCGCAGAAGGGAATGGGCGGCTCCAATCTCGCGCTTAGTCGCGGGCATCCAGTTGCTCAGCAAGCCCTGCGGCGGTCGCTGCTTCAACACATGAGTGACATAGCACTCACTACGCAAAATCCCACACTCATGGAGCATACGGCTGAGTTCCATACCGCTAGAGCCGGAGAAGGCTTGACCTGTACGGTCATCCTCGAGAGAGGGATACTCGCCCACAAGCATAATGCGCGATGGGATAGGCCCGTCGCCTCGGATACGCATGGTAAAACCCCTTAATTATTATGTGAGTGACAGACTACGCAACTACAAACCAATGGCGAGATCAAGCTCCTGTTGTGCCTTGAGCCCTTTGAGCCGGCCAAGAGCAATTCCATAGTTCGCTTGATCCAGCTCGATGCCGGTGGCACGTACCTTGAGCAGATGAGCTGCGCCGAAAATCGGGCCGCTGCCCATAAAGGGGTCGAAGACTGTATCGCCAGGCTGGCAGGAGCGCCGGAGCAGATCTTCGTAGAGCGCCACAGGCTTTTGCGCGGCGTGACCGAGCTGCGCATCTGCTGGATAGTCCAGTACATCCCCGACCATCTTGAGGATCGGACGCTTGCCTTTGATCGCATAGAGGATCGTTTCGTACTTGCGCTGCGGCCCAAGCTCAGGCCAGGGTGCGCGCATACCGTGACGCTTGTACCAGATCAGGGGAGTCCGAAAGACCTGCCAACCAGCTTCAGCGAACTTCTCCCGGAGCCACCCAAACCAGCCAACGTCACAGAATAGGTAGAGATGCGCTTGCTCCTTGGCAAGGCGGAAGGACTCTCGCGGGAAATCTTGCATGATCGCGAGGAAGGCCTCGGGGGAGTCATCGTAGGAGTGAGTCCCCCCAGCCATGCCGCCTGAGTCACCGAACTCATCCGCTCCCATGCCGTAAGGAGGATCGGTTAGGATCACATCGAATTGACCTGTCTCTGCCTTGGCCATCCATTCGAGTGAGTTGCCGTTGATGGCTTGGTGGAGATCGGCAGTGAAGGTCTTGCCAACGAGAGCGCCAAGTTCCCGGTTGCGCTCGGCGGCTTCGGCTTTCTTCAGGATCTTAAAGGCGTCCTTTACGGTCTTGGCGGCTTGGACTTCGGGCTTGTCAAGATGACGCGCCACGATAAGCTCTTGTCTGGTGCTTTCGTGATGGATACCCTCAGAGGAACCTCGAACTTCGAGAGAGATGGCCGCAACAGAAGGTGGAGACTCTCCTCTGGCTGCAGCCTGTTTAGTGCGGAGAGCAGCGAGACGAGAAACCGCAACGGCACGCTCCTGCCAGGATAGATCAACTCGATGGGTGTTCTCTTCGAGTTCCGCTTCTTCATAAGCAATGGGATCGAGTTCATGGAGTAGTGTGTAGGGGATAGAGTTGAGGGGGACGAGCTGACCGTCGTGGCGGATGGAGTCGCCAAGGTCGGCTATGTCGGTGACAGCGCGAAGGCGACGCTCGCCGGCAACGAGGATGAACTTACCTTCGTGCTCACGCAGGATGATGGGGTGGAGCAAGCCGCGCTTGCGGATACCGTCGGAGAATTCCTGCATCTTGTTCGGGTTAAAGTCACGTCGCTGGCGATTAGGCAGGATGGTGATGGCAGATATGTCGATTGTTTTCACGGATGCTCCACGAGTTGAGTGCTAGTTTATTTTCAGTCCAACGCAGTCGGCGCCCTTGAGGGCTTCGGCGAGTTTCTGCACCGCTATTGCGTTCAGTCTTGTAGCATCGGCTAGGGTGGTAATAGCCTCCAGACTTTCTGCGTTTAGCGGTGTTGGCTTGACTTTGAAGTTGCAATTTTGGACAATAGTCCCTTGTGGCTTTTTCATGAGGGCTCCTAAAAGAAGGGTGGGCAGACGCTTGGACTAGCCGCCTGCCCTGAGTGGACTAGCTTGGCAGGATCGCGGCGATCCGTTCCTGGATCTGATCGTTGTACAGCTCGTGCGTGATGCGCACCTTGACGACCTTGCCTTGCAGCATCCGCCATGCGAAAGCTTCGCCCGGCTTGTTGGTGCCAGTGGCTTCGCGATACGCACGCTGTGCCCGATTCTTGCCCTTCGAGTTATCGATACTGCCCGAGGGGGTAAGATCGAGAAAGGCTCGGTCGGTGAAGGTCAGCTCCGGCGGCAGACCGGCGGCTTGCAGGGACGCCGGAATCTGAAACCGCAGCGGGACGATCATGCTCAGCCAGGGCTGGCCAACGCGATCACCCTTGCTGATGGTGCCGGAATCGGTGCTGATTTCGCCGATCACTGCCATGTAGAGTCCGTCCGATGCGTCAGGATTTTCCGTCGGCAAAGGCGGACGCTTCTCATTAACCTCGGTCTGCTGCGCGTCGAGGAATTTGTTCGGATCAAACTGCGATCCATTGACTGATGTGTTCATGCTGTTAGCTCCTTAAGGTTAGGCACACTTCTAACGCGGTGCCCATAAGCGTGGTGCTCAGGTACTCCGCTTCTTCCAAACGTCGAAGATGGCGGCGAAGTTGGGTTCGATCTTGCTGCGGTAGCCAAGGCTCCGCGTCTTGGTATCCACGCCGTAGGCTGCGGTGTCCCAGTAGAACTTGTCGGCCTCACGCGTGGTGTAGATAATGTCGGAGAACAGCGTGGGGATTTCCGTGGCCAAGGCCTTACCGATAGCTTTGATCATGATCTTGGTGGTCTGAGTAACTGCATCAACCTCACGGTCAACATGGGCAGTCATGACGAACGGACACTCCATGCCTTGGGTGCAGAGGCGGAGGAAGTTCATCAGATTGTTCTGCGCCACGCCGTAGTCGCCAGGGCTGGCCATCGGGCGCGAACCGATCTGCATCTTCATGGCGGCGTTGGCTGTCTCGGTCAAGGAGTCCATTGCGAATATCCTGGTACGCGGAAACTTATCAACGGGGCCGAGTGCCTTGCCTGTACGGTCGTCGATGAAGTTGCTGCATGAACCGAGGATCTTCCAGAAGGCGTTGTTCTCGCCGCCACGGTTCATGTCAGTGGACTTGGCGAGAGCTTCGTAGGAGAGCTTGCCGACGTTCTCGGCGGTGGCGAGGAGGCTCTGGAGTGAGATCGGCTTGGTCGTCTGTTGGTGCCAGTAAATTCCCGCCGGCGGTTCCTTGCCGTGATCGCGGAAGTAGCCGAGGAAAGACTCGAGTCCGTTCTCGGTGAAGAGGATAGCGAGTTCGAAACCGTTGGCGGCTGCCCAGTTGGCGAGCGTTCCGAGTGCGTAGGTTTTGCCCGTGCCGCCGAGTCCCATCAGGCAAACCTTGGGGCCGGTGAGTGGGCGCTGGTCGGTCGGAGGTACTACGATGCTATTCATAGTGATACCTTTCAAGAAGTGCGAGAAGCTCTCGCGTGAGTAATTCAGGGGAAGCGCTGTCGAGGAAGTCTCCGGCGAGCAAGGTTCCGTCGCCGCACTTGATACAGGCTCTTACTTCCATTCGCCAGCCATCTTGCGGTATAGGCTTGTAGGAAAAGTGGTGTTCGTAGACTGCTCGGGCCCACAGCTCGCCGCACGAGGGGCAGAAGTAAGCGATGTTTGGCCAGTAGGCAGACCACGCTTCGTTGTAGCCGCAGCAGTAATGCTGGCGGCAACCAAGGTACTGGTTGCCGTCAAGGTAGTGGATGGTTGCAGGGCCACTAGTACTCATCCGAGGGAGCCAGCGCTTCTTGATAGATCTCCCACAGCTGCTCCTCGACGCGATCCAGGCTGATTAATTCGCGCAGCTGCGCCATCGTATCGAGGCCGAGATGGACGGGCTTGCCGTCCTCGGTAGCTTTGGTGATCTTGAGCGAGGTGATATTGCACTCGCTTTCCTCGGGGTAGCAGTTCTCCGGCGGCCCTGAAGTCTGTGCCGGCGAGTAGTGCATCTCAGCGATGACTGTGAACTCCAGTTCAACTTCGCGTTCTGCCTCACCAACAAAGACTGTTTGGCACAAGCCAGCTGTAATCGTATGAGCTTTCATCATTCGTCTCCTTCCAGGACAGTTTCGATCCGCAGAACTGGATCCCACTTGCGGCGTTGGAACTGCTGCTGCAACAGCGGCAGTGGCTCGCGCATCTGACAGACGCCCTTGAAAGGGCAGCCGCCGTACTCCGCACACGCATGGTCGAGGTTGAGGTCGAAGTAGCCTTCCTTCCACGCAGCAATCATCCGGTGCACATCGCGCTGAGTCTGCTCATACCAGCGATCCAGCTGCCACTCGGGCCGATACGTGATCGCTTGAAGGGTGTCGTACTTCGTCTTGAGGATCGACACGCCGCGCACAAGGAATCCGTCGAGCTTGATCCCCGCGCGCTGTGCACCCCAGACATACGCAGTGAATTGGCTGCGCAAGTCCCACTGGCGGCTCCACGATGCACCGAGCTGCGAGGCAGTCTTATCATCCTCGCCGAGGTGCATCCCTTCGTAGTCCACCATCATGTCCATCCGGCCTGAGTAGAGGATCGGGTCGCCAGTCTCGGGGTGGAGAATATCAAGGGGCTCAAGGAAGGAGAACTCGATGCCGCGCTTGCCGCCGGGGAGCGTCATAGGCACGGCCTTGTCCTGGCCCAAGGGATACGAATAGAAGTAGAACTCCAGCGCGCCGGCCATGCGCTCGGCGGACTTGGGCGAGTCACTCGGACACTCGAAGTCGCCGTAGTGAGTCAGCAACTTGGCGAGTCCGATGGCAACTGAGTCGTCGGGCGACTTACCTTCGACGTAGAAAGCGACACGCGCGGCTTCAAGGCCGGCGGCGAAAGCTGCGCCAGCGTGCAGATGCACCGAGGGTTCGCGAAGCTTCCAGTGCTGGAAGAATTCGAGCTGAGCCTTTTGCGGACAGCTGCGGAAGGCCGCGACGATTGTGCTGTCTACGACGTGAGGGAAGGGGGTCTTCATCAGAGAGGCTCCGGCGTTATTTCAAACTGCGTGAGCATTACGGGTTCAGCAACTGCGTCTGCCATCGCACCGGCAGTAGCCTTGGCGTTAATTTTGGCTGTTGCAGTGACTTCGGCGGCAATGCAGGTCATGATAGCGCTGATCGCTACGCCGCTAAGCGCAATAACTTGGCTACCGCGTTCGCCCTTAAGCTCCAGACAGCCCTGTAAGGTGTTCGGCGGAGTGTCATAAGAAGCGCTCCGTTTAATTTCCAGTCGTTCGAATTTCATTTTGATTACTCCTATCTAACCTACGGTTGAAGATTCTTTTTAACAGCCGCCAATAGAGTTGACAGCGCCATGCTAACGTCACCGGCCAGGCGCTCAATCTCTGCTATAGTTGGCTTGGGTGGCGAATTGACTGGATAGACACAAGATTTATTTGCGTCGCATCTGACCGAAAAGCACTCAGAGTTGTCGTGTGGGCAGATCATGCTCCCTCCACTGTTGGAACGTCGCGCCATTCGCCGCAGTGAATAAGCGGTTCAAGATAAATAGATTCTACATCGCGCACCCACCATTGCTGCAATGTCGGCGGACTTTCATCGTATTTTGCTGCGTTGGATCGATCATACCGCAGATAGTTTGTTGGGATCATCATTCCCCCTTCGCTGCTGTTAGCATGGCTTTGTCAATGGCTGCGTCAATACCAGCCGATCCCTCTGGTACTCTTGCGCCCATTGGCTCCCATGTAGAGTCGCCAATGTCTCTAAGCCAGCGATACCGTTCTGCATCCTTAACCTGCACCACCGGGACGATAGCGAAGCCTGGAGGGATGGCGTAGAGGGGAATATCAAACGAAGGGTGTTGGCACGGCATTGCTTCAATATGGCGGAAATCCCTGCCGTTCTTGACATACCATTTATTTGTCCACGCAACCGGCTTAATCATTCTTGCTCTCCTTGTCGAAGGCTGCGAGCAGTCTGAGCGCGACCAGCCATTCTTCTCTCGTCGGTTCGCGCATCTGCTTTAGCCCGCCGCAGTTTATCGGGTCGCAGCAGTGGGCGCACCCCGTACTACGGCACGCAGAGCAAGCCGCACCACTCGGGTTATCGACTACATTCTCAACCCGCAGTTGTTGCCGATACACGCGAACGTCATCCCGCAACCTCATTGCCGCCTCGCGCTCGGCTAGGATTTTCGGCAGAGCCTTTTCTGCGGCAAGCAAAAAACTGAATTGCTCATGAGATATGCTCACGCTTGCCGGTGATACGCGCTCCAGAATTTTGAAGTGCAACCGCTTCAACTCGTCCCATTGCTCCTGTTTCATCGTTTCATCCTCTCATTTGGTGGCAGGGTGGGTGTAGTGGCCGGTGCTGATCTCCGGCTTTTGATGTTCCTAGGCTCAACTCACTCAGTCGTGTTCACTGCACCGTGTCTGTTCGACGCTATCGCCGGCATTGGGGCGAATCTAACGCCACCGCAAGTTACACGCGCCCTGATTCTGGACTCTCGCCTATTTCCGTACACGCGATGCATCAGCCTGCACATTCACCACACTCCCCGCCGTAGTCGTTACTGAAATGCGGCGATGCGACGACCAAGCACGTTTGAGTAAGACTGCATGTAGCCCTGTTGCTCCGTGAGGCGGCTCTTTTCGTCGCTTGGTAGCGCGTCAAAAGTGGCGGTCAGGCCAAAGGCTTTCAGCTTTTCCAACTTCTCGTCAAGTTGTGCTTTTTCTACAACCACCCTTTCTTGATGCTGTTCCATAGTAATTCTCCTAAATTGTCTAGCAATTAAACGGCGCTAGGTTGCCGTAGTCGTTAGCCCTTTGGGGGCGGTGTTGTCGGTTCAGATTTGCGCGAACTCCAATGCGCCCAACTATTGCAATCGGGACACTCCCAAAGGTGTCCAAGCGTGCGAATGGTCGCAACAATCCGATAACTTCCGCACTCGGGGCAGGAGTAAACACGCTTACCGCCCCGACTTCCCGTTCGTCCGTCCGGCAATCTTGAAAGTCCGCTCATTCTCTACCTCTCTAATCCCGCAGGGGATGTGGTGGGTTAGTACGTTACTGAAATGTAAAACTTGCCAAGATGGAAGCGGTTATGCCATCTGGTGGCAGGGCGGGTGTGGTGGCCGGATTTGAACCGGCTGCTACTTGCTATCGTCTTGGCGAACCGGTACCAGTTGCCAACCCCTTCACGTTCACCGCCTATTCGCCGCAGCCCTTTAGCTACGCCGCACCACACTCCCCGCCGTAGTCTTTAGCCCTTTGGGGGCGGTGTTTCGTCAGGAAGGCAATACTCAAACATCTGCCGCGCTTGTTCAGCCGTCAGGATGTTGGTGCCAATCGGCCAAGAATGTGTGTCATGCGTTCCGAACGGCTTGAATGACACCCCACCATCAGGACAAAAGTCCCTTGGCAACTTCCACCCAAGGAAACGGCCTACAGCTTCTTTAATGCGATCTTCGCGTGTCATGGTGAAATCCTTTCTATTCTGGTTTGATAGCGCCACAGCGGGCGCACTCGTAATGCCCGCAAATCTCTGTGCCGAACTCATGTGAAAAAGAGTCGTCCACATACTGCCAATCGTGGTCGGGCGGGCCATCCGGGTCAAAACAGGGGTGCCCCGCTGTAATTGGTTCGCTCATACTCACTCTCTCAGTTTCCCCGCCACGGACTCGGCGGATTCGTTGGTGTCTGTCATTTCAGTTCGGCGGGTTAGGCTGCGCGCGGTGGTGGCTCTTTGCCTGCCCTACGGAAAACCTCGCCATAGAACTGTTCGCAAAGATTGTGCAGGGTTGCGGAGTCCAGTTCGGACAGAGGGATATTGTTGTCAAACTGAATCCCATCTTGGCGCGGTCGTGGGGCGCGTTTGATGAAAACAAAGTCCGGCACATTGAACGGAACCAACTCGATTTCAAGATTTACTTTCACACTTCCCCCTCATTGGTCATTTGCTGCGGTCAAAAAGCTGTTTGCCACACCAAAAGCAGCGGCAATTTTCAAGCTCGCCAATGGTCGGCGTAAGATCGCAATCGCAATACGGGCTGTCATCGTCTAGATCGGTGACGCAATCTTCCAAAATCAGCGCGCTCATTTCTGCTCCTTTGCTGCGCGGATGAAATCTGCCAAATCTGCCGGATGCATTGATTTATCTGCGTTGTCGCAGATCCCCGCCGCCCGCTCCATCCCGGCAGCGAATTGCTTGGCCGCATCCCCCTCCACCTGCGCCAGCCGTGCCTCTAGTTCTGCGATGCGCTTGGCTTGCGCTTCTAGGGCGGCAATTCCGGCTTTGACGGACTCGCAGATAATGATGTCGTCGTCGTAATCTGGCCGCGCTGGGATGCTCATCTTTGGCGGGCGACCCTCGGCACACATATTGCCAATCCGCGTCATTACATCGCGCAACCGCTCAATCAGTTCGCTCATGACACCACCACCTCGAGCTATCGCTTCCCACTTCTTCGGCAGATTCATTTGATCCCTTTCTTGGCTTTGCAAATAAGCATACCATCACGCTCGACCCAGTTGCAACCATTACGCGCTTGGTACATAGCTCTGATTTCTGCTTGTCTTTCGCGGTATTCCAGTTCTGCTTCGTATGCTGGCCATACCTGGAAGTAGATAAACATCACGGCAATGATTGCGCCTAGTAAAAGCATCAAGCCGGCTTCGATGAAAGCTTTTAGCCACTCATATGCAGAGAATGTCAGGATAGGAGCTTTCATCACATTTTATCCAAATCATCCAGCATTGACTCAGCTGACGGAATTGCTGCAATTGCTCGCTTGCGTGTGCTGCCTGCGCTGGCTGCTGCGGCGGCTTGACGATCCGCGCGGAGGAACTTGATTGCTTCCTTCATCTCGTCGAGGGTGAGTGAGTTATCTGCCGCACGCATACGCCAGTTGTGAATCTTTTGCTGGAGTTCCAGCGAGATTACTTCAGCCATGTGAGGGCTCCTTTGTGAGCAGCAGGCGCAGCGACTCAACTGCCGCCTCGCTGCCGGTGAGTATCATTGCGCCTGGGGTGCTGCCAGTCCACGGCGCGAGGTCGATCTGGCGGGCGGCGAAGAAGTCGCGGAGTAACTGCGTGATGAAGTCCGAGTTGGCCTTGTACGGCACACGACCTTCGAGGGGAGAGTAGAGATGCGCCGAGAGCTGATCATACAGCGGCTTCGGCAGTGCGACATTGAGCTGCTGGCTCGGGATGAGATACGGGCGTCTAGCCACGATTGTCCTCCCAGTCCTCGAAGGCAAGTGGTTCCTCTCCGTTGTCTATCACGACGAAAAAGCCGGCTTCGAGCAGCAACGCAGTGCAAGTGAAGAGCAGCGCGTCTTGGTACTCGGTGTCCTCGGTCGCCTCGAGTGTAGGATCGCGTTCTGGCAGAGTGATGTTTAGTTGCCTTGGCATAGAAGTTCCTTAATGTATTCTTTGGTTGAATGGGTGAGTTGAGGAAGGATATTCGTGCCAGCCGGGAGTTCGAAGATCTCATTGGCTTCGCTGTGCTCGGTGAAGGCTGTACGCAGGGCAAGCTCTACGCGGTTATAGCCGCCGGAGCAGCAGAATATGATGACCTGTGCGTCGATGGCGCTGACGCGCGGGAAGCTCAGCTCGGCGGTGATGAGGAGCTTAATGCGATCCGTCACTGGCTGATTGATCACTTCGTAGTGCTGGTATGCTGGGCCAGAGACCTCTTCGGTGCCTTCGACCAAACCGAGTTCCTCGATCCGCGTGAGCTTACGCGCGTCGGGAACTGAGCTGTGCCGCCATTCCTGGAACGTACCCAGGTACGTTTGCGTCTCACGATGGATCAGGCCAAGCTTGCGCTTGGGTAGCCAGTTTGCGGGATCGCTGTAGAGCGTGGAGGGACTGGCCGCTTCAGTGCTGGCCGTGCTACGCTTCTTCGCCGGCGCTGCGAGCGTGGCGGCTGTCTGTGCTTCCTCGAACAGGTCGTCGAGGGAGGATAGATCACTCATTGTGTTTTCTCCCAGTAGACTGTGGGATTGCGCACGAAGTTGCTGGCACGATACTTGTCAGGATCATCGCCTTTGAAGATGAGTCCATAGGACTCGCCTCCCCATGCATTGTCATAGCAGACAATTTTCCAGCAGCCGTCACTCTTAAACTCGCCGGCGACAACGCGGTCAGCCTGAGCTTTATCTACAGTAGCCATTTGTTTGAGCCTCTCGTAAGGGGGATAGTTGAGTGCGCGCATTATCATATCATAACCCGCGCGATGATTAGACACCAGACTGTGCCCGAGCTTCCCAAGGAATGAGCCTCGCGGGGAGAACTTGCACATGGGGGACGATTGGCTTAGCTCATGCTGTATCGCGCCGCCAGTGAGGAACTACCTCTCCAGCCCGCGTCCTAGCTAGTGAGGCTAGGAGCAATCGTCCTTCATCTACAAGCTCGTTGAGGCGGGGCATCATAGCTTTTTAGCAGCACCCCGCCTCACTTCGCCCGATCAGATAGAGGCTCAATTCATTCTGATCGTAAGAGAAACAAGGCGTTTCTCCTAGTACCGCAGGGAGCACGAGGCTCCCGTTGGTACTGCTTTGCGTGACTAAGCCTAGATACCGGCCAGCTCCGCGTCCGCATCCACCTTGGCTGCTTTCGCAACCTTGTTGGCCTCGAGCCGAGCGATGATCTCGCCCGTCTTGGTGCCAGCCACGCGGAACGAATCGTACAGACCGCGCCGCGTGAGACCTTCGGTGGTGTCCAGCTTTTTCTGCAGGTACGCCTTGACAGTGGCCAGATCCTTGCCGGTTGCTTCCATGATCGCTTGCACGACCACCGAAGCGCCAGAGACTCCGCCGCCGCCTGACGCGCGACCCTTGCCCCACTTGCCTGACTGGATCTCGGCGTTCAAGTCATCAATCGCAATGACCATATCGTCTTCGCTCAGAGGCTTGTCTGCCGGGGAGGCGAGTTCGTCGCCAAACTTCTGCTCCATGCCGTGACCGGCGAACTTGGCGAGCAAGCTCAACGGCGCAGCGATGGTACGGGTCTCCCCGTTGCGAAAGTCCATGCGGATGCTGACCGCGCCGGCTTCGAGTTGGATGAGATTACCATCCACGGTGACTTTGGATTCGTCAATCAGCGTTTCCTTATTCACTTTGCGCTTACCGGCGAAGTTCACAACGCGACCATCCGTCATGGTAACAGCTGTCACTTCGGTCTTGGCTTTTTCAGGGGTTGCTGCAACTTGGTCGTTCATACTAGCTCCTTATTCGAAGTCCTTTGATGCCGGCGACTTCATTACTCCGGTCTGCGGAAAGCCCGCACCCGAGGACAGGAATGCTTAGTCTGTCCTCGGGTTCGAGTTTTCACTGGCTGATTAGATCTTCATAGTTTGAGCCTCCGAAGGATTAACTGCTGCGCAGCATTGCGCCGCGCAATCATTAGACACGAGACTGGCGGATTCATTCCCAAGAAATGCATAATCATCCCGCAGTCTTGAGCCAGCGACCGTCAGCCTGGCAAGTGTACTCCTGGCCGTGACCAGTGCCCAGGTGGCCAGCTTGCTCACGAAAGCACTCAGGGCAGAAATTACCCCAAGGGCCCTGACGCGAGCGTGCATCGTACATCTTCGCGCCGGGGGTCTTCGTGAATGGCGTGCTGCACCAGTCACACTTATCGAGTGGGCTGAGCCAGTGGATAGGTTCGTTGGGCATGATCAGTGACTCCTCGGAAGAATAATTGAGCTGTCAGGTACGACGATCTTCGTTGCATAGGCCCGCTCAATGTCGCGGGAGCACTGGGCGAATAGCTCCGGCGTCCAACCAGCGAGTGTTGCGTAGCTCTGTGACAGGTCATTCAGCGAGCCAGCGATGATCTGCACGGCCTTTATCGCCGCGTGGCTGTGATGCTTCTGCGCTTGCTCCATCAGCACGCTGGCGGCTTGCTGAGCCAGTTGGCTGTTCAGCACGAAAGCGAAGAGTGGTCGTCCGTACTGAGTCACGACAGGATGGAAGCACTCTTCGATGCCGGAGAGAGCGGGAGAGGGAGCTTCAGCGGATGCTGCTTGGATTGCGTCATTCATGTTGGTTCCTTGGTTGAGTGAGTCAGAGTGAGTCGAGCCAGTTGGTCAGTCGCCAGCACCATTTGATCTCGTAGCGATGGTACTGTGCAAACTCCACCACTACGAGGAGCAGCAGGAGTATAATCAGCAGTGGCCCGAAGATAAGGCCGAGAGTAAGGATAAAGTCAGCTAGTGCGTTCATGCTTGAACCTTGCGAGGAGTTGTTTGAAGTGAAGCGGCGCTATGTTCTCCAGTGCCGCCGCCAGTTGATCACGCTCGCGCTTGAGCTGCTTGAGTTCCCTTTGCTGCACCTTGACCAGCTCACGCGCTTCGGCAAAGGTCAACTCAGCCATGATGTGCCTCCGCTTCGCTGCGGGAGCGATAAGCTGCGACCACCTGCCCGCTGCGCAAGACCAACCAACGCAGCTCCCAGCTGCCGCGATGCCAGAATCCTTGCTTGATCATGATCCCTCTCCTTCAAATTCCATCAGGGTCAGCAAGCAGTCCTCTACGTCCAGGAACGTGGGCTCAACCTGCCTGAACGCCGCTTCGAGTTTGATCTTCAGCACGGCGGCTGTGAAGGCATCTGATCTCAGCCATTCAAGGTAATGCTGCGCATGAGCCAGCGTTGTCCGCGCGATTTCACGCTCGGAGCCGTCAGGTTTGATTGCGATAACTTGAGCCATTTTCATGATTGAGCCTCTCACTTAAGTAACTTGTCAATATCCACGCCTTGAGCGCGGGCCTTGTCCTGCAGCACATCTACTGCACCTTCAACTGCATCCGGTATGTCTCCGCCGTCGAGTGGCGACAGGGGGATCTCGATCGAGGGAGCTGCACCTAGCTCTGCTACTGGATCAATACCCAGTCTTGGCGGATAGACGAACTCACGCTGGGTCGGAGCTGGCTCTGCCAAGAACGCTTGAAAGTCCTTAGCCATCGTAAGCAGCTCGGGTGATTCATTCCTGAGTGCTGCTGCTGCTTTCATCCGTTGCAACGCTGCGTCTTGATTCGCTGGCGACAACTCCTGCGGCAGTCCTGCAGTCGGTGCCCACGACTCGCCCCGCGCAATCCTGCCGATCTGGCCAGCACTCACTCGATAGTGCCGCGCCAGCGAGCCGTGCGTAGCGCCTTGACTCAGCCAGTGTCTGATTTCATCTACCTGCGTCTGCGTCAGTTTACGCGACGGATTCTTTTTCAGTTCAAAGTCCATACCTGTTCCTTGGTTAGTTGAAAGGCGCCTCGCGGCAACTCACACCACGCCGCGGCATCATCTCACCCTAGCACGCGCTAACCCTTTCCACTACATCAGCACACCTCGATCCCCCCTTCCCTCGATCCGGGCCAGTTTCATTCAGTCCAAGTCGTTCAGTCGATTTAGTTCTTTAGTCTTATAAGACCAAGGACTTACTGACCAAAACTGACTGGGCAAAAAACTGACTGATCTAAATCGAGGGAACCGGGGTACGTTGTATGCTGACGTTGTAGTTAGTAGGGTTAGCAGGCTATGTTGTCCGATGCCGCGATATGTTGCCACCATTAGACACCAGCCTGCAAAATCCCTTCCCAAGGAGTTCAGGACTCAGTCTGTCGCTTGTGCGCTTGCCACAAGGCAGCCTCGCCTACGTCAGGTCGGTCAGGAATGCGGCTGCGATCTTGGCCTGGGCTTCCTCGTAGCTGATCCCTTGCTTCGCCGCGATGGCGAGGATGGTCGCATCCTGCGGTGCCCGTCGCGCCGACGCCTTGAGATTCCATTCATCGGTGCCGGACTGCAGGTGCTCTACCATCTCGAGCACAGCCTCGCGACGCATGGCTTCGGTGACAGTGTAGTTATTGTCTTTCGACTTCGCAATGGCTGCGTTGTCTCCGATGCGGTGGCCGAGGCCGAACAAAGCTGCGTAGTCGAGATTGCTCGGCGAGATCTTGCTGGCGTCGCACGTTACCGGAGCCAGCCCTTCATCGAATGTGAATGTTACGGAACGTGCCTTGGTATCAATTGCCTTTTTCATTTTGAGCCTCATTGGTTAATGCCATCATTGGCAGCCGTAGGACACATGGACCGCCGATTCCTTCCCATTAAATGCGACCTGAATTATTACATTTGTAACACAGCCGTCGGGATTGATTATCGCATTCCAGCTGCAGTGTGGCATCCGCGCAACAGTTGCATTCCCGCAACATCTGTTGTATCCGCCTCCCTGACCAACCCCAGCCGACCAATTCAAGCCGGGCGGGGGCAAAAAATAAAATCACTCACGTAACCGAAACGCAGTTTGAAATACTGACTGGCGTATAATACATCGCGCGTTTTATTGTACAATAATCCGAGCGATTAATCGGGTCAGCCCCCGGCGCGGGTACTTCGTCCTGGTGTCTAACGCACGACGCGCGGCGGGACTGAGCGTGAATGAGCTAGGAGTGACGAGGATGGATCTGGGACTGGAGCAGGACGAGCGGGCGCCCACGATGGGGTTGGTGGCGAAGGTTAGCTACACCCATCTGGACATGATTGATTTTATCATCAGCAATCCGGGGTGCGGACTCAAGGAGCTCGCGGCACGCTACGGTTACTCAATCGGCTGGATCTCGAACGTGCAGGCCTCGGATGCTTGGAAAGCTGCGATGGCAGCCCGTCGAGCCGAGATGGTTGACCCGATCCTCCATGCGACAATTCAGGAACGTTTCGAAGGCATCACGGCGCTCTCACTGCAGCGTCTGCAGGAGAAGCTCGAAGCGCCCCAGGTCAGTGACAACGTAGTGCTTCGGGCGGTAGAACTGGGTGCGCGTGCAATGGGAGTTGGTGGTAATGCCCCGCCCCCGCCGCCCTCGACAGATCATCTGGCTCAGCTGGCTAATCGGCTGATTGAACTGCAGTCCAACATACGTAAAGGAGTGACATTCGATGGCCAAGCAACCGTCGTATCAGCCGAAGGTTAACACGAAGATGGAAGGTCAATGCTTCAAAGACACCAAGCCGGCGACTGTCGACCCCAAGAAGCAACAATTTGCCCCGACGCCCGAAGCGCCCATGCGTGCGCGCTTTAAGATGGCCGGCGGCTGCTGATCCTAGGCTCGGGCGTTTGAGGTGGTGATCACAACTCCTCCTTATTGCCCTCACTTGTCCTGAGCCTAGGAACCTTCCATGAGTCGTCTCACGCTGGAGCCCAAGTATGCCGCCGAAGTCAAAAAGCAAGTCTTCGATTTCGCCTCCGTCCTCGCCGTCGGCGAAACAATCAGCACTCAGACAGTTACAGCTGCTGTCTACTCCGGCACGGACGCCAGCCCGAGTGCGCTCATCTCCGGCAGTGCCACGGCCTCGGGGACGAAAGTGACGCAGACGATTACAGGCGGCCTGGCAGGGGTGGTGTATACCATCACTTGTAGCATCACGACCAGCCTTTCGCAGACTTTGCGCCTGATGGGGTATTTGACCATTCTTCCTACGGATGCCTGATGGAACCTGTCAAGCTCACAGCTGATCTGATCGAGGCCTTTGCGGGGACGTTTATCAGTCCCCGCTACGATTCGGCGTGCCCTACGCCGGCCTTTCATCGAGCAGCGTGGGAGCTTTACGCGTCAGATGCGCCAGCTTGTCAGGTCATCGCGCCGCGAGATCACGCGAAGTCGACAGGACTGACCACCGTCTATATCCTGGCCGAGGTTTTGTTCCGCAGCTCCGACTACGTGATCCTAGTCGGCTCGACCGAAGACGGTTCAGCTGAACAACTCGGCAACATTGTCGAAGAACTGACCGAGAATGACGACCTCCGTCGCGAATTCGGCGTCAGTAAGTTCCTCCGCACGAGCAACACGGACGTGATCTGTGAGATGCAGGACGGTTGGCGCTTCCGTATTATCGCTAAGGGAGCTGAACAGCGCATCCGCGGGCGACTTTGGAAGGGCAAGCGGCCCAACTTGTTGGTCTGCGATGACATGGAAGATGATGAGCAGGTGGAAAACGCTGACCGTCGAGCGAAGTTTCGCCGCTGGTTCTTCCGCGCCGCCAAGCAAGCACTCAGCAAGACCGGGCGGATTCGGGTGCATGGTACTGTTTTGCATGAGGACTCGCTCCTGTCACGTCTGCGCAAAAACAAGATGTGGAAGCATCTCTTTTACGCCGCCCATACCAGCTTTGACGACTTCTCCAACATCCTTTGGCCGGAACGCTGGAGCGAGGCGCAGCTGCGTGACCGGCGCCAAGAGTTCATCGAGGACGGTGACTCTGGCGGCTACTCGCAAGAGTTCCTCAACAACCCTCTGGACAACGCTACGGCCTATTTGAGGGCCGCCGACTTCCTGCCCATGACTGAGGAGGACTATGAATCCGAAAAAATCATCTGCGCCGCCGCTGACTTTGCCGTGTCCAAGGCCGACAAAGCCAACAGAACCTCCTTCACAATCGGGGGCAAAGACGTAAATAATGTGGTTCACTTCCTGGATCAGCGAGTAGACCGTTGGGACGCCCTGGAGTGGATTGAGGAAATGTTCTCCATCCAGCAACGATGGAATCCCGAGGTCTTCTGGGTTGAAGATGGCGTGATCTGGAAGTCGGTTAAGTCGATGGTCTATCGAGAAATGCAGGTGCGAGATGTACGAATCAACATCGAGGCAATCGCTTCTGTCAAGGACAAAGCCACTCGTGGTCGCTCTTATCAGCGTCGGATGCGCGCCGGTCAGTGCCGTTTTGATAAAAGGGCTGAGTGGTATCAAGGATTCATGTACGAAAACCTTCGCTTCACAGGCTTGGCCGCGGCTACCTTGGACGATCAATTTGACTCCGCCGCGCTTCTGAGCCGGGGCTTTGACGACTTTGCGCAGCTTGAACCGCGCGACTTTTTCACTGACGAGGAAGAAGAGTTCGAACGCGGCTTCTGGAATTCACGTCGCCAGGCTCCTCGTGACGGTCGTAACGTAACTACTGGGTACTAATGTTAAACCTTGACAGCTACCTCAAGCTTGACGAAGCTGCGATAAGCGCGCCGAACCTTTGCGACCGCTTTTCCGACGACGATCTCAAGCGTATTGGTGAAGAATGCTGGCAGGGCTACGACGCCGATCAGCGCTCGCGGTCGACTTGGCTCAAGCGCAACGAGGCCGGGATGAATCTCGCGCTGCAAATGTCCGAGGAAAAGACCTTCCCTTGGCCAGGTTGTGCAAACGTCGCTTTCCCGCTGGTGACCATCGCGGCCATGCAGTTCCATGCGCGCGCTTATCCTGCCATTGTCAGCGGGGATAAGATCGTTAAAGTGGCTGTGTTCGGAGACGATCCTGAGGGCACGTTTACGGCGACTGCAGATCGCATCGGCACCCACATGAGCTGGCAGTTGATGTATCAAGATCGTGCCTGGGAAGAGCAAGAAGACAAGGCGATCTTTAACCTCAGCATCGTCGGCACCAACTTCAAGAAGAGTTACTACTCCGCCCAGCACGGTCACAACGTGAGTGAGTTGGTGCTGGCAAAGAACCTCGTGATGAACTACTGGGCCAAGTCCGTCGAGGACTGCGTGCGCAAGACGCACATCGTGCCCAAGTTCCGGAATGAAGTCTACGAGAATGTGGTGCGGAGTACCTGGAGAGACTGTCTTAAAGAGTCGTGGTATACTTCCACCCCCGCCGTGCGCTCGACTTCGCAGCAAACTGATCGTCAGCAAGGTATCACGCCGCCAGCCCCCGACGACGCTACATCCTTCGTGTTCCTCGAACAGCACGTCTGGCTTGACCTGGACGACGATGGTTACGCGGAGCCCTACATTATTACCTTTGAAGAACGCTCCAAGTACGTCGTGCGGATCGTTACGCGCTTTGAATCCGAGAAAGACATTGAGCGCATCGTCGCCGGCAAGTACGCTGGCAAGATCATCAAGATTACCGCGACGGAGTACTTCACCAGCAGCCTGTTCATCCCCTCGCCTGACGGTGGCATCTACGGTATCGGCTTCGGAGTATTTCTTGGCCCGATGAACGAGGCGACTAACTCGCTGGTCAACATGCTGCTGGACTCCGGCACCATGCAGACCACAGCCGGCGGCTTCCTAGCGCGTGGGGCTAAGATTCGGGGCGGAGTCTACGCCGCGTCGCCCTTTGAGTGGAAGCGAGTTGACTCCACTGGTGATGATCTGCGTAAATCGATCTTTCCGTTGCCAGTCAATGCGCCTTCGGATGTGCTGTTTCAGCTGTTGAGTCTTTTGATCAACTACGCCTCCCGTGTCGCCGGCACGACGGATATCACAGTTGGCGAAAATCCCGGTCAAAACACTCCTGCACAGACCACACAGACAATGGTGGAGATGGGGCAGAAGATCTACACGGCGATTTTCAAGCGCAAGTGGCGGTCTTCTAAGGAGGAGTTCAGGAAGCTCTTCAAGCTCAACGGGCGCTATTTGCCGCCAGGTCAGCCCCAAGTCGGCGGCGCTACGCGAGAAGACTATCAAGTCGGCGCGGATTCTGTGTGCCCAGTCGCCGATCCGAACGTGACCAGTGAGACAGCCAGCTTGCAGCGCGCCATCACCCTCAAGCAAGCAGCTGCCACCACGCCAGGCTACGACCACGATGCAGTTGAGCGACGTTTCTTGTCGGCCCTCCGCATCGAAGCGCCAGAGGCGGTCTTCAAGGGTACAGCTGGTGCGCCGCCGCCGGAAGATCCGAAGGTTACGCTGGAGAAGCTCAAAGGCCAGAACGCGCAGCAGCTTGCGCAACTCAACCTGCAATTCGAGCAGCAGAAGTTCGCCGCCGAGTTGATGGAAGAACAGCGTCTCAACAACGCTAAGATTATCGAACTGATGGCCAAGGCGCAAAACGAGAGCGCCTCTGCTCAGACCGAGCAGCAGTACGCTCAGGTCGCCGCCATTAACGCGCAAATTGCGCTGGAGAAGAATCGCAACGATCAGCTGGCCCACAAGATAGATACAATTCTCAAGCTTGCCGATGGGCACAGTCGCCATATGCTTGGCGTTGCGGCTCTCGAAGTAGAGAAGGCCAAGGCCAAAGAATCCAAGAAAGCGACAAATGAGTAGAGCTGCCCTGACAGAGCAAGAATTTCTTGACTGGAAGCAACATCCAGCCACACGTGAACTCATGCGGATTCTCGAGGCGAAACGGGAAGAGCTCCGTCAGCGCTGGGAAAGTGGCGCGTTCACTGACTATGAAAAAGAAGCAACAGTCCTGGTTAACGTAGGAAACCTGGGCACCTGTAAAGGCTACGCTTTTGTAGCCGAATTTTCCTACGAGCAATACTTAACGGAGATAGATGATGGAGAATCTGAGCGGACTGGCCCCCGTAGGGGTGGCGGTGCTGATCAAAGCGTACGAACCGGAACGGAAGGGGGCACAGATCGTGTTGCCTGACTCTGTCCAAGGACGCATGGCAATGGTTGATAGTCGCGCGCTGGTAGTGGCCGTTGGCCCGAGTGCCTGGCATGACGAACCCACGCCTCGTGCAGTGGTGGGTGATCGCGTCCTCGTAACGAAATTCGCCGGTTTCATGGCCAAAGGGCCGCGTGATGGCGAGACCTATCGGCTGGTGAATGACCGCGATATCTTCTGCACGATCACGCACGAGGAGAGCGAAAATGGCTGAAGTCGAGTCGAAGGCCTCCCCGGAAGTGCAAGCTGAAGCGCAGAAGATGGGCTGGATTCCGCCCGAACGCTACAAAAAAGCGCCTGAGCAATTCGTCGACGCAGACGAGTTTGTCGAGCGTGGTAAGGTTGTGATCCCGATTCTGAAGGAAACTAACAAGCGTCTGGCGGCTGAACTCGAAGCGACAAAGCAGGAAAGTCTCGCACAGCGGAGTGCGGTGCAGCAGTTGCAAAACTCAGTCGCCGCGATGGAAGAGCGTCACGCGGTCGAGCTGCAAAAGACGCGTGAACGCACGCGGGAAGAAGTGAAAGCGCAGCTTGCGGCGGCGAGTGCTGATGGCGATCACGAGGCTGTGGCGGAATTGACCGAGCGCCTTGTGAAGATCAACGCAGAGCCGGCGAAGCCAGAAACGAAGCCAGCGCCGGTGTCCTCTGCTCCTGCTCCAATCGACCCCGATCTCAAGGCCTGGAATACTGAAAATCCTTGGTTCGGCACGGACAAACGCAAGACTGCCTTGGCACTCGCCATTGCGCAGGAACTTCGGGAAGGGGGTGAATCCTCAGTCGGGCGAACTTTTTACGAGAAGGTCGCTGCGGAAGTCGATGCATCAATGGGCGGCAAGGAAGTCCAAGCGCCGACTTCCAGGGTTGAAAGTTCTCGTAATGGGGCAGGTGGCGATGGCCCCCGCAGTGGCGCAAAGAAAGGTTATGATGCGCTGCCTCGTGAAGCTCGCGAAGCCTGCGATGCCGACACGCGTAACTTTGTCGGCCCCAACAAGCGCTACAAAACTGTGGCGGAGTGGCGTACTCGTTACGCCGAGATATATCACGGAGACGCATCATGACAATTGAAAAACTGAATCCGGGCACGAAAGCGCTGCCCAACGCAGAACGCAAGCGCATCCCAATGAGCGTACCAGTGCAGAAGCTGGAAGCTCCCGAAATTCCTGGGTACCACTTGCACTGGTTTACGGGGTCGCCGGAGCGTCTCCAGCGAGCAATCGACGGGGGCTACGAATTCGTAGACTCCCGCGATATCAAGATCAACAACGTAAGTCTCGGCGGGGATTCTGCTGAGTCAGGTAACACCGACATGGGTTCTCGCGTGAGTATCGTGTCAGGAACCGAGATAGGTAGGGATGGGCAACCGATGCGGCTTGTCCTGATGAAAATCAAGCAGGAGTGGTACGAGGAAGATCAAAAACTGATGGAAGAGCGTAACGAGCTGGTTGCCAAGTCGTTGCGTGGCGGACTGTTTGGGGCCGAGAAAGACGCTCCAGGCGACACCCGCCATCGCTACGTTGACGCTGCGCGCACGACGATTCCAGATCTTTTTAAACCCAAGCGACCTCGCGTCGCCTAACAAACGGAGCTTTTCATGGCAAATGCAAACCGTCCGTCTGGGTTCTCTCCTGTTCGATATCTCAACGGAGCAGCCTGGAATGGACAAGCAAATGTATACAGCATTGCCGCCGCGTATGCAACTGAGCTGGCTATTGGTGACCCTGTCATCAGTGCCGGTTCCGCATCAGCGAGCGGTCTTCCAACCATTGCCCTGGCCGCGGCCACAGGCGCGGTTCGTGGTGTGATCGTAGGTCTCGGTCGCACTCCCAACCTCATGGGCAACTACGCCAACCTCGACACTACCAAGCGTCCGGCGGCGGCACAATCTGCCGACTGGTTTGCGATGGTTGTCGATGACCCGGCTGTGATCTTCGAGATTCAAGAAGAAAGCAACGGGACAGCACTGGCAGCGACGGAAGTCGGATTGAACACCATTCCGCTTCTGGGCGCCGCCGGCACCTACCTGTCGGGCTGGCTGTTGCGCTCGGCGACTGGTGCGACCCCCGCCACCACGGCAACTCTTCAGCTCAGGCTGCTCGGCCTGTCGCAAAAGCAAGACAACGCGTTTGGCGCGTATGCGAAATGGCTGGTCAAATTCAACGTGCACGAGCTGGGCACGGGCACTGGCGCCGCTGGCGTCTAAGGGAGAACGATCATGGCAGGCGGAATCATCAACACAGGATCGCACCCGAAGCTGCTTTGGCCCGGGGTGTTCACAACGTGGGGTCAGATGTACGACCAGCGCGAAAAGGAGTACACGGATCTTTACGAGGTCAAGACCTCCGACAAGGCCTACGAACAGGGTGTGCAAATTACCCCGTTCGGCCTTGCGCCGGTCAAGCCCCAGGGTCAGCCGATCACCTATGACGGCGAGATTCAAGGCGCGGTGACCACCTACGCACACATCGCGTATGCGCTGGGCTATATCGTGACCTACGAAGAGCAGCGTGACAACCTGTACAAGGAAGTCGCGACCCGCCGGGCGGCAGCCAATGCCTTCTCGATGGTGCAGACGCTGGAAAACGTGGCGGCGTTCATCTACAACAACGCCTTCGCAACGACGTACTACACGACTGGTGATGGCGCCGCGCTGGTTTCAACTGCGCACGTCAACGCTACGGGTGGCACGTTCAGCAATGCGCTCTCGCCGGCAGCCGACTTGTCCGAAGCATCGCTCGAAGATCTGACCATTCAGATCATGGGCGCGCAGAACGACACTGGTCTGCTCATCAACATCATGCCTCGCTCGCTGCACATCGCGCGCCAGGAATGGTACAACGCCAATCGCATTCTGCAGTCGGTGCTGCAATCCGACACTGCGAACAACAACATCAACGTGCTCAAGGCAACCAATGCGTTCCCTGATGGCATCAAGCTGAACCACTACTTCACAGCGGCTCATGCTTGGTTCATCCGGACGAATTGCCCTGAAGGCATGACGATGTTCTGGCGTGACGAGCCCTCGTTCGATCAGGACAATGACTTCGACACGAAGAACGCAAAGGCAGCAAGCTATATGCGTTTCTCGGTCGGCGCAACTGATCCGCGCGGCATCTACGGCAGCAACGGGCCGTGATGAGTAAGCAGTAGCATCATCAGATCGCGCGGGTTATGTTTCAATAATTCGCGCGATTGAGTGATGTTGCAGTTGCGTGGCGGCGCGTTCCGTCAGGTAATCTACCCGCTAGTGTGGGGGTACGTAAGGAGACTCAATCATGCCAATCGGCGGAGCAGTAACTAATTTCCCCTCAGGTTTTGCCTCAGGGATGATGGTGCGCGGTATGCCACTGCTGCAAATGCAGCCAGGCAACGTGTTCTGGGTGAATAACTCTACGGTGCTGAACGTCGGCGCCAAGGCCGGTTCGGACAGCAATCGCGGCACGTATCTGGCGCCGTTTGCCACGTTGCAGCACGGGCTGGATTCCTGCGTCGCCGGTCGCGGAGACATTGTCTTCGTCGGCGCGGGTCACGCGGAAGCGATCTCGACTGCTACGGTTCTAGCACTAAACAAAGCGGGCGTTGCAATTGTAGGTCTGGGTAACGGAAGCAGCCGCCCGACTTTCACTTTCACCGCAACGGGCAAGATCAACATCTCGGCCAACAACGTGTCGATCCAGAACTGCCTGTTCATCTCCGGCGTCGCCGCCTGTGCGACAGTCTTCGCGATCGCCAATGCCCAGGTCGCAACTAACTTTGCGGTTGATAACTGCGAGTTCCGCGACGGTTCGACCACGTTGAACTTTGTTAGCGTTCTGACCGTCGGTACTACGGCGAACATCTCGGACGGATTGAGCTTCACCAACAACAAAATCTTCGGGATTATGGCGACTCCGACCGCCGGCACTACGGCGATCACGACTGCCTCAGACGCCGCCCGCTGGAACCTCAGTGGCAATTTCATCAGCCACAATGTGCTGCTCGCCGCCACGCCGTGTCTGCTGGCTGCCGGCGCCCTCAATCTGACCAACTCCATCATCCGTGCCAACGTGGTCTGTCGCCCGAACACTGACGCCAGCAACCCGCTGCTGTGCAGCAATACCGGCACCGGCTGGGGTGGTACGATGGTTGCCGACAACTATTGTGGCCAGCTTTCTGGCGCCACGGGTCTGGTGATGAATGTCAGCTCCAAGGCGTCCTTCATCAACAACTACGCCATGATCACCGGCGCAGCGGACAAGTCAGCCTCCGTCAACCCTGTCGCAGTTTAACGTACTCGTGGGAGGGGGCGAAAGCTCCCTCTTGCGCGTGGAAGGGTAGCGTATGCCGGTCAAAGATGTTGTTGCAGGAAACTGGAGCACGTGGGTTCGCGGCTCTGACGGCTATCTGCGTTCGGATGATCCGTATGGGACGTATGGCAGCGCGACTCCCGCATTGCCAACACTGATAACTACCACATACAGC
>OFQY01000044.1_pt1 | contig 47080 bp, 69 predicted proteins | sample 1542991 | NCBI WGS metagenome assembly OFQY01 (sample SAMN07774224, study PRJEB24372) | wastewater metagenome | isolation source: Exp Tend VB 10WW | collected 2016-02 | reverse complement strand
GTTCGGTAGCATTGTCGGTTGATCTGAATGCTGGTGGGTACATTTGAACAAGAGTCCATGGCAGGTGAGTAATCTCCTGACCAATAAGCCGTGGTGTAGACTGATGATACGAAAGGGAGAATGTGACACCTGAGTTTCGGGAATTGAAAGCCGCGTTCAAAAGATGCATGTGCCATTTGTTTTCAGATGGACCACGCGATGAGTTTGGTGTTGTGTGCAACTTGCAAGTGCGTAGCATGGTTCATGTTTTTGTCATGGGCTGGTGCGAGTCATTGGCTGCTGGTGGTGGTCCAAAAGCAGTATTGCGACTGATGAATGTCCGAAAGGAGCTGGAGCAAATGGTCGAAGAAGACTGGATGCCTGATCCGTCGTGGCACTGGTGGGATGGCTCGGCTACTGGCACAGAAGACTGGACGCCGGACTTGGACATGGACTGGTTTAGTCCGTTTTCTGGAACCGACGAAGAAGAACCCCCGGATACAAATACCCAGGGGTAGGGTTCGCCGCTGATGGCATGGGGTTTGATTCCCCTGTCCAGTAAGGTTCGTAGAAAGACTGGAGTCTGACGACAACAATGCCTACGGTGACGCGGTTGATCATTGCACCGGGTTCAACTCCCGGCAGCGGCTCTTGACTATTTTCTATAATTCTGTAAACTGACGATATGAAAACAGAAGACAGAATCAAGGCGGCATTTGCGTTCAATGTGAACAAACTGCTTGCCGAACGTAACAAACCAATCAGTTGGCTGATTGCTGAGATCGGCGACACGTCTAGTCGACTGTATAGCGCTTTACGCCAAGAGTCGATGCCAAACCTGGCAGTTGCCGATAAGATTGCGCAAGTCTTTGGTGTGTCAATTGATAGCTTGCTGACACCTGAGCGAGTCTATAAAGCAAGGATGGAATTGCTCAAAGACGATTGACTTCCTTGCAGATATCTGTAATACTTTGAGTACGCCATGTTGGTGAGGTTTGGTGTGCAGGGGTACTGGAAGGCGACATCGGTCCCTGTATGCGGTGACGGCGTCACCACTTTCGCGGTGGTCCAATATAATGCAGCCCTAGTGAGGGCCACCAACATCTCCGTTGCGCCTCCCGGCTGGTTGCTGCCAGCCGGGAGATTTTTGAAAGGACAAGTCTTGAAGCTCTACCAAATTGCCGACAGTCTGCTGGAAGTCTTTTCCAAGATGGATGGCCTAGAAGATGGCCAGATGACACCAGAGATTATGGCTGAGCTGGACGCTCTCAATCAGAGCTTTGAGCAGAAGATGGCCGGTTGTATTGCCGTCGTTTCTGAGCTGAACGCCGATGCTGAAATGATCGACAAGGAAGTCCGTCGGTTGCAGGACAGACAGAAAGCCTGTTTGCGAAAAGCCATTGGACTCAAAGAGTACATGCGATCTTGTATGGAGTCACTTGGCGAAAAGAGCGTTGATGTGGCCGGGAAGTGGACTGTGCGGATTCAGAATTCCCCAGCATCAGTGAACATCATTGATGCTGAGAAGATTCCTCCTGAGTATGTGGTTACGAAGACTGAGCGTATTGTTTCAAAGGCGAAGATTGCTGAAGACCTCAAGGCTGGCACAGATGTTCCCGGTGCGGAACTGGTTACGAACACTACCTTGAGGATTTACTGATGGCATGTGAGGGGAAGATTTATCAGTTGATACCCAAAGTCTCCATGGAGATTGGGGCTGTCACTAAAGACGGCAAGAACCAACAACAGGGGTACAAATTCCGTGGCATTGATGCAGTTATGACTGCCGTCCATGGACCAATGATGAAGAATGGAATCTTCTGTACGACGGAAGTTTCAGAATGGAGTCAGCAAGAACGAGAGTCTCGTGGTGGTGGAGCACTGTTCTACACATCCCTCAAGATGAAGGTTACATTCCACGCCGACGACGGCTCATCTGTCAGCACGACAACTTGGGGCGAGGCGATGGACTCAGCTGACAAGTCGAGCAACAAGGCAATGTCTGCTGCTTTGAAGTATGCCTTGTTCCAGACGTTCATGATTCCAACAGAAGAAACTGAAGACGCAGATTCCATCACACACGAAGTCGAGCCGCGAAGAGCACCAGCACGACCCGCTGAAACCTATGGACATGGAGACAAGATGTCTCCCGAACAAGCTTCGTTCAATCAGTGGATTGATCCATATGTTCAGGCAGGAACGATTGCCGGTGACCGTGTTCGACAAATTGTCATCGCCGCTCGACGGGACTACAAAGAAGCCCGGCGTCAGTGCGAACTCGAAATGCAGCCAAAGCGTTAAGGAAGAATATGCCTGATTATATGTTGGCCGAACTCCGTCAGCACCCGCTGAACGATCACATCTACGGAAGTTTCGTTGAGCCTGAGTTCATCGAAAGCATTCGTGAGCATGGCGTCCAAGAGCCGATCACGGTGTGCAAGTCAAACAACCCGGCAATTGATGGCATGGTTGTGAAGGGTCGTCGTCGATGCTTGGCTTCGGCCATTGTCGGGCTGACGAGTATTCCTGGTGTTGAGTGGTGTTGCGACAGCGATGATGAACTTCGCAAGCAACTCATTCTGAGCAATGTCCGAAACACGGTGACAACGGAGCAGAAGGCTTTGATGTTCATTGAGCTTCGGAATGTTGAATCCCGACTGGCAGCAGCACGAGCACAAGCTGGTGTTGCCATTCCCAGTGGGGTGAAGCAAGGGCGAGCTGGCGATCTGGCAGCGTCAGCGATTGGGATGTCACGTACTTCGGCAGAACGTGCAGAGAAAGTGGTCAAGGCAGCCAGAGCCTTGAAAGAGGATGGGAAGGAAGAGAGTGCCAAAGAACTTATTGAAACGCTCAACTCCGCTGGCCCGACACCAGCGTACAAGAAGCTCTCGGAAATTGAGGCAGTTGAGGGCGTGCCTACTCAGGAAGTGGTGTCTCCAGCGAATCCAGCACCTTCGGCTGGAGAACACGACAAGCGAATTTCCAAAGCAAGTCAACAACTGAAGGCGGCAATTAAAGCTGCTGTCATGGCTATGGGTGCTGTCGTTCGTGCGATTGATCGTAAGAAAGATGCAGTGCCAGGATTCGGCACCGCCCATCGTGTGTTGGAATCAAAGCTGAAGCAATGTGACAACGGACTGTCGAACGCTGAGGCTGCTGTCGGCGTGTTCTTTGAAAAGCTGGCTGAGGCTGGCAAGGGGAAAAAGAATGGATCTGTCGAGACTGTTGGGAAACAAGCATGCGATGAAAGAGCTGAAGAACCAGCTCCTGAAGATGGAGTCATCATCACCGCCGTCAGTAGTGACGACGACAACGGACCATTCTGATGCCAAAGAGCTTACCAAGGGCGTCACGGCAATCATGGAGTACATCACTCCCGATCGGGCCAGACGCGACTTGGAAGCGGCCAAGGGTAAGAACTACCGTCAAATCAGTGACCATTGGGTGGAGAAGTTGGCTGATGACTTCATCAACGGTCGCCATGAACTGACGTACAAACCAATCGAGTATGACAAGGACGGTATCCTCCACGATGGGCAGCACCGACTGATGGCTGTCATTCAATCTGGAATGACACTTCCGTTCTTTGTGGTCTATGGCAGCGAGCCAACAACCTGCGAAGGGAATGTCAAAAAGCGTTGTGCTGCGGATCACTTGGCTCATGCTGGTGCCAAGAACAAAAACGAGACAGCAGCGACCATTCAGTTGCTCATCCTGTGGATGGACGGCAACATGAAGAACCTCGGCTCAGATACCGCCAGCACGTCAGAAGTGATGGCGGCTTACGAGCTGTTTCCAGAAATCGAAACGTACGTGGAAGAAGCTCGAAAGGTTCGATTCCGTGGCATGAAGGGGTGTAGTGCAACCAGCATTGCTTTGGCGGGATTCGTCTCTTGCACTCAGACCAACACAGCGACCTTTAATCAACTCACCAAGTTTGTTGACGAGATCAAGCACGGCACAGGCGAAGTCGGTTCTGCCACTCGGTGGCTCCATGATGGATACCTGTCGGGAAAGTACCATGGCCAGAAGGTGAGGACTGCTGTCGTCATCAAAGCATGGAATGCATTCCGCAAAGGCAAGAAGCTGGCACGGTTGACGTATTCTCTAGATGAGAAATTTCCTGAAATCGAGTAGTCATGGCTGACTGGCCACATCAAACACGAGGAGTCTCAGAGGTTCTTCGCCTGTATAACTCAGGCGTTCCTTCTGTTTGCCTGTCATCCCCCACTGGTGGCGGCAAGAGTCGAATGGTGCAGCGTCTTTGTGAGTGGGCAGTACGAAGACGCATGGGTGTTTCAGTATTCACGAACCGCCGACTGTTGACCTCTCAGCTGTGTTCCTCACTCAATGCAGCTGGGATTCACGTCGGCGTTCGTGCTGCTGACTTTGAGTCATGGACAGATCCAAATGCCCCGGTCCAGATTTGTTCAATCCAAACAGAACTGTCTCGGGTGTATGGAAGGAGAGAAGAAGCAATTGACTTGGGGATGAGCGAGTCGATGGCAGACGGAATGTGGGGGCTGCATCCATCCGGACTGATCATTTTTGACGAAGTCCACCAGACTAAGGCTCAGACAGTCCAGACCATCGTTGATGAAATGAGGAGCAAGCACAATGCGTTTACCGTGGGCGTCACTGCTACACCACTTGGTGTTAGTCATATCTGTAGTCAGCTTGTGGTGGCGGGAAACAACAGTGAACTCCGTCACACAGGTGCTCTTGTTGCAGCTAAATGCTTTGAGCCTTGCTTATTTGATATCCCGAAAGTGAGACGATCTAAGACAGGACTGTTCAGCCAAAAGGATCTGGAAGACGAGACAAAAGCCATCTGGTCACAACACATTGTTGGTCACGTCTACGCTCACTGGAAGAAGATCAACCCGCATTGTTTGCCATCAATTGGCATGGCTCCCGGTAGAAAAGAGTCTCTTGGCTTGGCGATGGAGTTTCACAAGCACGGGGTCAATGCTGCTCATATTTGTTCCGAGTCGATCTTCGTTGATGGCAAGTCGTACAACACGACTAACCAAGAGGATCGTGAGGATTTGTTTGCCAGAAGTAAGTCAGGGGAAATTCCAATCCTCTGGAATCGCTTTGTGTTGAGAGAGGGGATCGACCTGCCGTGGTTGGAGCATCTCATTCTGGCGACTCCCATTGCCAGTTTGCTGTCCTACATTCAAGTGTGTGGTCGGGTTCTCCGAGCTTCTCCGTCCACGGGGAAGAGACACGCAATCATCTCTGACCACGGCGGGGCGATACGCTTGCACGGTAGTCCTAACTTGGATCGGGACCAAGACTGGATCAACTACTTTTACAATGATGCTCACCAGATCACCAAGGATCGCATTGAGCGTCTGACAAATCCCGAGAACAAAGAGCCTGAGCCAATCGTCTGTCCGAAATGTCAGGCGTTGAGGAAGTCAGGAGCACAGTGTCCAAACTGTGGCTTTGAGCATGACAAGTCTGTACGTGTGGTAATACAAGAAGGCGGAGTGTTGAAGAGAATGAGGGGAGACTACTTTCCTAAGCGGAGAGTGGAGACTCGAACAGACACAGAGCGGCTTTGGGAGAAGTGTTACTGGCAATGTCGCAAGGCAAAACGACCAATGACATTCAATCAAGCCGTGGCATGGTTCCGGAAGAAGCACGGCTACGAACCACCAAGAGACATACCGCTAATGCCACTCGCAGTCGATGGCAGCAACAACTTGGAAATGAGCCGCCCTATCCGAACAACGCCCATGAATAAGCTAGTGAAGAGAGCAGAGGCTCAACCCCCGGACCAGAATACCCAGGGGTCAAAGCGAACCACACTTTTTGATTTGGAATGAGGGAACAGGAATGCTGGCACGTATTGATTCAAAAACCAACAAAGCAATCGTTACGCTCACAGTGAGCGAGTCAAAAATTCTTGAAAAGGCTCGAGACATTCTGAATGTGCTAACTGCCCACGCCAAGGAAAGCAGCACGGAGTCAGCTAGCGGGATCACCTCGCTTGAAGAAATCATCAGGCGCCATGCTCCGCCAGCCAAGGTGAAGTTGGGAGAGCCGCCAGTGTCAATGGCAAAGTATGTTGACCCAAACAATGAAAATGAAGTCAACAATGCAACCATTGATCGATCTGACATTGCCATGAAGGAGTAAAAGTGGCGACTGATCCTTTGGAGTTAATTCTTCTCGGTGCTGCCATTGCGAATATGAAAGTGCTGGAGTCTCCTGTGAAGTGGGGGAGTTACCAGCAAGTGATCGACGAGGTTAAATCCGGAGCTGGTGATCATCCGGCAATTGATACTCTGCTGAAGCAGCTGTCTCCTGACAGCTTGTCTCTGCAACCTGGGGAGAATCTCCTTGGGGCTGTCATGAGAATTCACGAGCAGATTGCCAGTGCGGCTGCCCGACGCACTTTGATTCACCAGCTCCGGAGTGTCTTGACTCGTATGGAACACGCAGACAAGATCTTGGAGTACGACCAATGTCGGGCCGAGCTTATTGATTGTGCCGAGCAAGTACGCAAGCTTGCTGAGGAGTGCTAAGATGCATCGTGATACGAACGTCTGGGTTGGTGAAGGATTCATGATTAGCGACCCAAAGGAACATCGCAACACTGGCGGTGATTTGGTTCGAGTTGAGATATGCATTGCCCTTGGTTCAACGGCCATCAACACGGATAGCGATGCCAGCTTTCTGTGTGTCCAATGTTACAAGCACAATGCAGAGTTTGTCATCAGGCACGCCCACAAGGGAAGCCGTGTGAGGGTGACTGGAAGTCTCGGAACGGTGGGATACGAACGAGACGGAGTGAAGGCGATCAAATGGGAAGTGAGAGCGTCTGACGTGGGATTCTCCAGCAGTCGTTCGATCTTCCCCGAAGAATATGACACGTTGATTGATGACAGGGGAACGATCAAGCCAGCTCGTGCAGCTCCTGAAAGGCCATCCAGAGTGGCAGAGAGGGAAAGACGACCTGTTGAGGCTCCTCCTGAGGAACCACCATTCTAAGGATGGATGGACAGCTTGCTCCTGATAATCCCACGGGAGCAGGCTGTTGTTTGACCCGTAGCACAATTGGTAGTGCATCAGAATTTGAGTCTGAGGGTTGTTGGTTCAAATCCAACCGGGTCATCTTTGAGTGTTTATCCGGGAATCGGCGGGTTGAATCGCGACAACCCGAAATAGGGACTGTGATCCTGCAATCCGGTAATTTGATAGCCCGTAATACTACCGATCCGGAGTTTGCCCCTGTAGCTCAGTGGCATAGAGCAGCCGCCTTCTAAGCGGCAGGTCGTTGGTTCGACTCCAACTGGGGGCTATTTGGATATAATCATGAAAAACAACAAAGAAAAACCAGTAAAGAAAAAAATGTGCGGTGAACACCGATTTAGAATTCGTGAAGGTATCAAGGCTGCGAAACAGAGAAGGGCGATTTTGGAAAAACAACTTCAATATCTTCCATAATTGTTATTGTTTGACAGCGTGCAGGATTCTGGTAAAGTGTGAACAACCCTACCCCGAACAGAGCCAGAGCCAATGCTTCATCGCATGGGACGACCTGAACGGGATGGGTTCTTTCACAAGGGGAATCCATGCAGACGATCCGTTCTGAAGCAACGAAGATTGCTTCCAGCGTCAATCCGGAATTCGCAATTGATCCCGTGACAGTCGTCACTGTGATCACAACTCTCTTGCCAATGCTGCTGAAATGCTTCGCAGCTTCAGGGGCGACTCAAAGCCCAAAGGCATATCTCAAAGACCACTACGACGAGAGCACACAGTCTTTTGATCAATGGCTGATCGAGAGAACTCGCTCGCGTACGCGCGTGGCCGCACGCCGGGCCGGGCACACGCACTTGGATCGCGGACAACTTGATGCCATGACAGAAGCCGCCTTCAGGAGAGCACTGGAGGCACCTGAAGCAACGTTGACTACCTGCCTCTCCGAAGCAGCCCAAATGACGGGGACTTTGGAATAATGGCAGACGCTACCCCCACTCCTGCCCCAAAGCCAATCAACACGACTTGGCCAATTGTTTTCATGGCTATTGCTGCGATGGTAGCAAGCCATTGGAAAGACATTGCTTCCAAGGTGGGGGTCAAGCCAGTTGCACCTGCTGTTGTTCCTAAGCCAACAGTCGTTGTGACGCCTCCAGTTACGGTTGTTCCAGTAGTTCCGCCAGCTCCAAAGCCAACTCCGACTCCTGAGCCAACACCAACTCCATCCGGCATTGACCCGCAGGCAGTGGTGAAAGTCTTGGATCTGGAGAAGAAGGAGATTGGGACAAACGTAGACGATGCACAAATGTTCATTGTCAGCGTTGCTGAGAGTGTTCATGCTGGACCAATCAGTCTCACGGTTATTAAAAGTGACGAGAAGAAAGTGAGCTACTATGCAGTGGCTGAAGGAGTTGCGTGCGTTATTCGTGAAGGCGCTTCGGCTACCTTCTATTGTTCCGCTGTATCAAACGCAAAGATTTCCCAAGCCCATGTCATCGTCACATGCAACCATGCTCCGCAGCCACCGCCAAAGCCGGTTGATCCGCCGAAACCGCCGACTCCGTCGGGAGAACTTCGGGCGATGATCATTTACGAATCCACTAAGAATTACTCTGCCGATCAACTGTCCGTCTTAAACTCAACTGCACTCATGCAGGCCATGAACGATAAATGCACGAAGGGTCATTTCGACATTCCTCAGTGGCGTAAGTGGGACAAGGACGTCAAGACCAATGGAGAAGATCCTGTCATTGTCAGTCTTTGGAACGCTGTATTACCGCAGGCAATTGAATTTGGACTGCCAGCCTATGTCATTGCTCGTGGCGACGACGTCAAGATTATGCCGCTTCCAACAAAGGCAGTAGACGCCATCAGTCTACTGAAGTGAGTATGTTTGAGTCTGCCATTGGCAATAACGAAATCATCATTGACGACAACACCGACATTAATTCGGTGATTGATTTGTCCAATGGTCGAGGCTTGAACTTGGGATTGCGTGGTCCCAAGGACTATGAATACGGGACTGTTGCGAACCCATTCCCTCAGGAACTCCTGATTCCACGCAATGAATGGCAAGGCCGCATTGAATCTATGGAAGCGGATAAGTCCCGCCTCAGCGATTTGATTCGATGGAAGAACCTGCCTCCGAAGAACCAAGAGCAAACCAACTATTGTTGGGTGAATGCTCCGACTCACTGCTTGGAAATCATTCGTCTTCAGCAAAACCAGCAGGTCGTCATCCTCAGTCCAGCCTCTGCTGGTGCACAGATCAAAGGCTACAGAAACGTCGGAGGATGGGGGCTGGAGGCTCTCCAATGGATTTCCGATCACGGACTTGTCCCCGTCAGTCAGTGGCCTGCCAATGCCATCAGCCGCAGCTATGCGACAGAAAATAACATGGCTCTGGCAAAGAGCTATGCTGTTGATGAATGGATTGAGCTGAAGCCACGAGACTTGGATCAGCTGATTTCCTGTCTGCTTCGTCGCATCCCTGTCGCAGTGGGCTACAATTGGTGGGGCCACGAAGTGACGGCCATTGATGCGGTATGGCGAAACGGAACGGTTGCCATTAGAATCAGGAATTCTTGGGGCAACTGGGGCGACTTCGGGTTTGGAATTCTTGAGGGCAGCAAGATGTATCCGGACGATGCCTGTGCTCCGCTTACTGCCATTGCGAGTTAATCATGAAAAACGTAATCGCTTTCCTGCTAATGTGTTCCGCAACAGCGGCAGGATGGAACATCACAGTTGTCAAACCCACGGGTAATAATACCCAGGGGTCGCCATCTCATCAACAAACAGAAGGCCTGCATTCTCACTGGTGCAGTGTTTGTAAAATTGAATGGTGGCATGGCAAGGAACACTTCAATGATGCTCCTGCTCACCAGTGCCCTAAATGCAAGGCGTTAGTGTGGACCATTTCCAAAGAGGCCAAAGAAGAAGCGAAGCCTGTCTCTGTCGCGAAGCCAGTGTTGCTGCAAACATTTCAGACAAACTCCAATTGCCCGAACGGTGTTTGTCCTGTTCAGGTAAGAGGGTGGAGGAAGAACCGATGATCCCAGAAAAAGACTCCCCATTCTGGCCATGGCTGAACGCCGCAAGTGCAGGCGTTTTGTTTGTTATTTGCTCTTCAACGTTGTACAACAACAGCATGTCAGTTGCAGACATTGCCACTCTGGCAACAATTTGCCTGAGCGTTTTCGGACTCTCCAAGCTTCAGCAATCCCAATAGGAACTATCAATGACGACTGCTACATGCTCCAACGCAGCATTGATTACTTTCCCTAAGGCGACTGGTGGGACAAACACCATTACGCATTACGGGATTGGAACAGCCACCAGCGGCTCTGGCGTGTTGCTGTATCGAGATTCTCTCAGCTCAAGCTTGGCTGTCTCGAACAACATCCAACCGCAATTTGACATTGGCGCTCTTACCATTGCCATTAGTGGTGACGTTGACGACTCATGGGTGTCTCTCGCCCTGAACCTGTTGTTCAATAACACCAATGCTGCAAACATCGGTGACGCCACTGGCCTGCGTGGTTCGTCAACTGCTGGCAATTTGTACATCAGCCTGCACACATCAGATCCTGGTGCGACAGGCGATCAAACAACCAACGAAGCGACCTACACAAGCTACGCCCGTGTGGCTGTGGTTCGTTCTGCAAGCGGTTGGACAGTAGCCTAATTGAGAATGGTGAAATTGTATGGCTTTTGCAAATCCAGTCACGTATCTCAATTATGGTAACGGTACAAACACAGGCTACTTCGCTATTCCTGTGTGGACTGCCGGGGCTGTTGTGACAGCAGGTACGTATGTACGACAAACTGCACCGGCAGTTGCCGCTGAGCGAATCTTCGTTTGCATTGTGGCTGGGACAACTCATGCAACAACTCAGCCAACGTGGGTAATTACTGTCGGAGGAAAGACTACTGACAACACTGTAACGTGGCAGGAATGCACTGGTCAGCCGGGTTCTAATGGAGATGCAACCAACACACCTAACTCTACTGCTTATCGCAGCAGGTCAATTGCTTTAGGTGAGACTATCCAAGACGGGACCAACGTATTCATCTGCTCAACCGCTGGAACTACAGGTGCTGGTGCACCGTCCTTCGGGACTACAGCCGGGAATACTACCGCCGACAATACAGTGACTTGGACCTGTATCGGCACACTTGCCAGCAAAGTGGCTAACGGTTTCGGTTGCCCGCACGCGAGATTGGCTGCTGCTAGTGCTGCCTCATGGCTGCCAACTGGGTCATCAAGTAACAGAATCTATATCTCGTCAGCACACGCCGAAACGCAATCCACAGGAATTTCGATCTCGCCACTAGGGTCTGCTGCCAATCCTGTCGAAATCACCTCAGTCACGGACACGGCCACACCGCCAGTCACCGCAACAGCAGGTGCCTCAGTATCTACTACGACAACTGGGGCTGTCACTCTTGCAGTATCAGGTAGGGTGTGGGGTGTAACTTTCAGTGCAGGTAGCGGAGCCAGTACCGCAAATTTGATAATTGGTGGTGCTGGCGTTGCTGGTGGTAGGGCTAGATACGAAAATTGCAATCTTACTCTCGGCGGGTCAAGCGCTTCGTCAACGATACAAACAGCCAGCAACGGGATCAGCGAGTTTATATCCTGCACTGTGACATTTGGGAGTGTGAGTCAGTCCATCCTGACAGGATCACGCTCCGTGTGGACAGGATGCTCATTGGCTGGATCAGCACCAAATTCCCTGTTGACATTTCCGTCTGCCGGGCTTGTGTACACTGAGTTCCATAACTGCGACTTGTCATTGGTAACGGCAGCGCTGATGACCCCAAGCAATGGGTTTGGTTTCGTTAAACTGTACAATTGTAAGCTGAGTTCTTCAGTTGGTTTGAACAGCGGCAACATCTCTGGAGCTGGCGGTCCGATTGTCGAATTGTTTAATAGTGATGACACCACGAACAATCGCAACAACCGCTTTGATTTGTATGCAAGGCAGTCCAGTGCAACCGCAACACAAACCGAGACAACAATTGTAAAGTCTGGTGGCAGCACTGATGGAACAACTCCATACAGCCGCAAGGTGGTCACTAATGCGAACTGTAAATACTTAGAGCAATACGAGATGGACCCAATTTACGTTTGGATTAACGACACTGGATCGCCAATCACCCCAGTCATAGCAATACTGACAGACAATGTCACACTGACAAACCAAGAAATTTGGTGTGAAATAACTTATCTTGGAGCAACAACAAGCCCATTAGCTAGCGTGGCTACGGATGGCACTGCGACGCATTTGACATCTGCGTCAAATCAGCCAACCGACTCAATATCCTCTTGGACAACAACTGGAATTAGTACGCCCGTCAAACAGACGGTCGGCCCTACGTTTACTCCACAGCGCAAAGGGCTTGCCAAATTTACGGTAAAGATTGCAAGGCCGTCATTAACTGTTTACGTTGACCAGTCAATTGGCGGGCTTGGGTTTACATCAGCCAGGCAATATCAAGCTCCGGGGTTTACGATGAACGAGGGGGCATCTGGTGGCGGTCCAGTTGCGGCACGGACGATGATCACTAACATCGGGACATACTGACAAATGGCTCTTTACTTAATTGCAAATGGGCCAATGCCCACCACTGCCGCGTTCGCTTCTGTCACTACAGGAACGTCGATCAAGACAATGCTTCAATTCAAGCCGTCTGCAACTGTTGTTGCGAAGATTGTTGAATGGGGCTGCTCATTCGATGGATCAGCAGCGGCAACTCCAGGAAAAGTCGAACTTATTGAAACAGATGTGGCCGCCACTGTTACTGCAACTGTCACTGCTGACATCACAAAGCTTGACTCGGATGCACTGAATGGTGGAGATCCAACCACAAACCTCATTCAATGCGGCACGACAGCTACTGGGTACACATCAAGTGGCGAAGGGTCAATCACAGCCGTACGAATGCTGGACTTGCAATTCATTGCAGGCACAAATCAATACCTGAAGCAATTCCCGCTTGGTCGTGAACCCGTCATTCAGATCAACAAGTTCGCTCGCATCCGAGTGACGTTCGGTACAGCCGTCAACGCTTACTGCTACATGGTCGTCCAAATCTAAGGGGATGACTGTGCTCGGTCGCCGCCAGCCAATCAGGTATCAATACGGCCTGCCGATCAATACCAAACTGGCAATAGCCAATGGTGGCGGAACGGTCGTTGTTTCCATTGCTGGTGCCATCACGGAGACATGGACCTGCTCAGGCTCATCGTACGCGATGGGAGTTGTGAGCGGTGGATTGACGGAAACGTGGACATGCTCTGGCTCAGTCTCTGCACTTGGTGTTGTTGCTGGCGACATCAATGAATCATGGACATGCTCTGGTGCCATTGTTGGTAAGGCCGACGTTTCTGGTGCAGTAAATGAATCATGGCTGGCCACTGGCGGACTCTCAGCAATCGGAGTGGTGTCTGGGACAGCAACTGAAGTGTGGTCAACGTCTGGTTCCGTCATTGGAATAGGCGTGATCACAGGCGACATCACGGAAGAATGGTCAACTTCTGGAGCAGTAGCTGGAGTTGGCGTCATCAGCGGATCTATCACTGAAGACTGGTCCACTTCTTGCTCTGCTTCTGGCTTGGCCTACGCATCAGCAAACTCAAGTGAACAATGGATTTTGTCTGGAGGAGCTACTGGTCTTGGCTTCGTGAGTGGAGCAATAGTCGAGCAATGGATTGCTTCGGGAAGCATGAGTGGAGTCTTTCCGATAACCGGTAGTCTCACCGAGTCATGGGATTTGTCTGGAGATGCCAGCTTAATTGGCGTCATCTCAGCAAGCTCTGTCGAACTTCACTCATCTACCGGAAATGTATATGCAATTGGATGGGCGTCAGGCGATATCATTGAATCATGGAACTTGGATGGCACGCAAGGCATTCCAGTTCAGGATGTTGTCGTCGTTGCCTGTGGTGCTCTGTCTCGAGGTGGTGTAAGATCCGTCGCTACTTTCAACGGGAGCCAGAAATCTTCTGTGTTTGTCAGCGGGATGAGAGCTTCTTCCGACGTATTTACCGGCAGCCAGTTGTCAGCTGCGTCTACTGATGGCTGTAAAAATTCAACCACATTGCAGGTGACAGCATGATCTTTACCTCTCGTGTCTTTCAGGTAACAGCCTTTCGGTCTGTGCCAATTGATTTGCTTGGCCGCATTACAGCCGTGGTTGGTTCCGGAGACGCATCTCCAATTCCAACTGAGGGCAACCTGATAAACCAAGGTGACATTACATCAATATCAGTGGCCGCTTATGTGAATGGGCGGCAGATTAGCACTACTAAAACTCCATCAGCATCATCCATCATCTTTAACACTCTCCAAACGGGCGGGATCTGGGGGCTGATTGACCAAGGTGGAAACGCTAAGTATAAAGTGCCATCGGACTTGCTGGACACTGAGAGTGCAACTGTTAGGATCGTTATCCTTTTCCGAATGACTGATGGATCTGACGCTCCATGGATTGTGGACGTCGCCATCGAACAACAAGTTCCTTTGTCTTAGGGTGGATGAGAGTCAATGAAACTGGTAATTTGCGATGCGGGCCAGAAGGGTAGTGCGCAAATGACAACGTTTGTGATGAAGCACCATCATTCCACACATAGTCTGCCAAGACATGATGTCAAAACAGACACGGAGTCGCTGATGATGAAGACGCTGCTGCTTGGAATTATGATGTGTATGGCAGGCGGTGCCACCACATTCATCATGATTCCTGATGGGCCATTGTCATATCAAGACATGTTTATGTTTGGTCTGATCACTGGAACGATTGGGACTGTTGTCGGACTGGCGTACTTTGAATGTAAGTCTGTAATGATGATGGCTAGGCAGGCAACGGCCAACCTTGGACTTGCGTCAATTGTCGGTCCGCCAATTTGCTACGTGATTTCGTACTGGTTTGGAATCGAGAAGAATATTATGCTGGTGTCTCCAGTATGTGGACTTCTCGGGATTGGCGGTACAGTGTTGCTCACAAAGATCTGGCCAGCGTTTGTAAAAGCCATTGAGAAAAAGGCCAAGCGAGAAATCAGGAAGATGGTAGGGGACGAGAGCGACGGCTAAGCATGCCGCCTTAGGGCGACTCACACAAGCCCTGACGGCGTTCCCCTCCCGTCGGGGCTGTGTGCTAACAACCCGTGGGTAATAATACCCATGGGGTAGGGAAGGGAACAAATCAAATGCCAGTGATGCTGCCTCATGGTGCTATGTCTCGAAAGTCTCGTTCGCAATACGGGCATCAATCTGACGGCACTCAATTCACTCAGCCTGTGGGTTCTAGCGGGGGATACAACACACCCAACTTCAACACCTATGCGACTCCCGATGGTCGAGTTGCAAGTGGACTGGGTGACATGGGTCCGGGCGGCAGTGGTATGCTTGAACGATATAGACAACAGCAGGCCCAGAATAACTACAACAACTTTGACCAAAACCAATTGCGATTGGGCGGAGCTAAGCCAGAGTTGCAACCACAAGGAACACAGTTGAGCCATCTCGACAGTGCCTATGGATCTGGTGCTGGTAATGGTGCCATGTATTCCCGGCAAGGTTTCATTCCGGGTTCTGTTCGTACTGTTCCCGGCAGTGAAGCAGCGACCAACAACATCAACATGGGCGGAGATAGTGCCGTCCATATGGCTGCGTTTAAAAAACAAAAGGAAGCAACAGCAGCTTACAAAGCACTAATTGCACGACGATCCGATAGGATGGCTGGTCGCAAGCAACCGTCCATTGCAGGAGCTGCTGCTCAACCCGCTCCGCCAGCTGGTCGCCAAACAGTGATGACGAGTCGTGGGCCAGTGACAATGATCAATGGTGGTGTTGTTGCTCCGGGCGAAGATCCATTCAGCATGCCCGGCGTGCAAGGCGTCAACACTAGACCAAGAACTACATCAGAAGCTGTTTACGAAGGCTGGATGAATGCCCCAGAGTATTCTTTGGGTGCTGTTCCTGGCGGAAGCGTAAGCGGTGCAAACAACTGGTGGCACGGAAATCAAGACGTGCTGGGCCGAGCAATTCGTCGCGATAAATACGGGCAACCAATCTACGGTAGGTAATAATGGCGCTTGAAGATCAGCAGCCAACAGCCGTTCCAGTTAAACTAAAGGTGAAGCGGAGAAAGACTGCTGCTCCTGTCGTTGAACCTACGGACTCAAACAACGCAAGCCTGCTAAGCTCGCTCGGGCAGGGAAGCCTGAGTGCCCTTCATACTGTTGGCTCGCTTCTATCTCTCCCGTCCCGAGCTTTGTGGGGCACAGTCAACGCTCTCAGTGGTGGTGAAGGTGGGTTCGGCAATCTCAATCCCATTGATGCCACCGGTGGGATTGAGTTGTCGCACGTACTTGGAGATGTTGGACTAATCCATAAGAATGACCCTAACAAGTGGGAGTGGATGGACCCAGTACGAGGTGTTATCGACATTGCTGGTGACCCCCTCACATATGTCAACCCCCTGACGTACACGAAAAAGGGTATTGACCTCGTTCGCAATGCAGGGCGTGCGGCTAAGCCTGCTGCTGGTGCCATTGACGACGTCACTGAAGCTGCGGCTAAAGCTGCTGGTCCCATCGCCAACCCAGCTGAGCGATATGTCAGCGACTTGAGTCGTGGTCTGGTTCCTGATCAAGCTATCTACCAACAGCACAAGGCTGAGATCGACGCGTTGATGGCGTCTAAAGCTGCGGCTCAGGCTGCGCCTCAAGTCTCCCCACATCAAGCCATCATGGATGCCATCTCCGCTGTAAAGGACGGAGACAAGGGGGCACTGGCAACGTCAAGAGAACTGCGGGCCGCAACAGGATTGCCGAAGGATGTCTTCGACAAAACATTCATGGAACTGGCTGAGAAGCAACTCATCCAACCACACAAACATGACTTCGCCACTAGCTTGGGTCCAGACGACTTGGCCAACCTCGTTGACTCTGGAAGATTGGATATGCACGCCAATGATGGCAGGTACTTTGTCGGTGCCTCTAAGAGTCGTTTGCCAGTTGACCCCGACTTGGGCGGACTGTTTGGACGACCTGCCCAATCTTCCCAATGGGCAGACGACGGTATCTTCAAGTCCGGGCAAGAGGCGGCTCAGGCTGCGCAACAACAGATTGATGAACTACCTGACGATGCGTTTCGCACGCTTGATCCTGAGATGCGTGGTGCTCAGTCCGAGTATTTGCATGATGCCAACCGTCCTGGATTGAACCCAACAACGCCAATCAGCCGAGAGGAAATGCTGGATGCCAGCATGCATCCAATGCACGGAATGCCTCTCACTGAGCAGATTCGACAAGGATATCGTGGTATCGGTGGTGTTCAGCTTCCGTTCATGGACCCGCTGTTTGAAGGGTTCACTGGACCAAAGGTAGCTGCGTTTGCTGAAGCGACTCGCATTCCTCAAGCATTGGACTGGGCTGGTAACACTGCTCCAGTTCGTACGCTGCATGGTCTGTTTGATGCACGTACTCGCAACGTTACACACAAAGACATCCAGAAACATGCGATTGAAGCCAGCGACCGAACGATGGCACTCAATCAAATGGAAAACCAGAACGCTTTATTCGACTTGGCTGACGCCGAAAAGCGTGGCCTGCTGACTCCAGAGAACGAGCCTCTTGTTCGCATGGCGATGGAAAACGTCGACCCAAAGATCGCCAACCCAACTACCGGAGTGTACCCACAAGACGTACTGGACTTGGCATCTCGATGGAAGAGCGAGCATCTCCAGCACATGCGAAAGAAGGAGATGTACGAACAGGCTGGTGCTCACATTGATGAGTCAACTGGCATTGAGCACTTCCCTCGTCAAGTAAATCCCAATGCCGGTAAGTCGAGTGGTGGATTCTTAGACCGTAAGATTGTTCTTGAGGGTCACAAGAAGGGTACCATTGGTATCAACGACATCGTTGAAGACAGTTCAATTCGCAAAAAGCTGGAAGATCACTTCAAGACAGGGCGGCCAGCCAAAGACACGATCAAGCAAATCGCTGAGATCATTCACCGCAAGTATGGAAAGGGGCGGAAGTACACCGTCAAGGAGAAGGTCGAGAAGTTGATGCCAGATGGCTCCACTCAAATGGTGGAAGTCTCCAAGCGTAAGCGAATGCATGGTCCTGAACTGTACGTTGATGAGTACAAGCATCCACTCACTGGTGCAACAACTCACGTCGTGAAAGAAACCGGCAAAGAGGTTCCCAACTCCCGCATCAGCCGAATGGCGAAGTACATCTACGAACACTCGAACGCCACTGAGCATGGTCTGTTTACGAACAGTCCACACTATGACCGACTGTCCTACAACCAGATGTCGAACTTCAAGCATGAGTGGACTCGCTCCATGCTGGATGCTGTCGGTACGCACATCAAGCGTGAAGGTGCAGACGCACTAATGGCGGCACGCCGATCCGGCGACAAGACTGTGGTGCCACTGAAAAAAGTGATGAAGACCCTGAAGATGAAGGGTGGTGGCGGGGCATTCGCTGAGGAAATCGCTCGTCGAACTGGACTTCCAGCCGAAGCGATCAAGAACTTCCCAGTGAAGAGAGACTTCGTGGAAGCGATTGAGCGTGGCATGAAGACGCCGCTTTCCCAATCTGCCGTACCAGCTTTCAGCGACACGCTGCGTAGCGCCATGACGATGTGGAAAGCCCGAACACTGGCTCACCCATCCACTCGTGCTCGTGACTACATGTCTGCCAAGATTCAAAACAAGCTGATGAAGCATTCCACTGGAGAGGGCACTCGCACTGCGAATGAGTTGCTTGGTGGTAAGCAAGTGTCAGGCTTTGCTGACGATCCGCTGATTGATATGCAGCTACGACGAGCTGGCTATGCTGCCACGCCAGAAACTGAGACGATGGCTTTGCAAGCTGCTCTCGGTGCTGGCCATCCCGTAAACCATGGAATCATTGGTGACCTGCCAGAAGCTCAAGCTGGTGCTGCTGCGTCTGACATGCTCCAAAACTTGCCGGGTCATGAACCTCGGTCATGGAGTAAGTTTAGCGAAGATGTCAAGAAGATTGCAACAGGTCACACATTCAACACGATGACTCATGAGTGGGAGCCTGTCCGATGGAGGGACATGCTTAATCCGCTTGCCGCTCGTGGTGCGTTCGGGCATGAGAAGTCACTGAATTCCCGCTATGCCTTGTCTGAATACTTAGCTCGGCACGGTGACACGCAGACACGACTGGAAGCTACGCTCGGTCAACACTCCCAAGGAATTAACTTGGCTGAGTCTATGCGTCGTTCTAACCAGAGCTTGGTGAACTACGACCAGAACCTCTACTCGGATTTTGAACGCAAACTGCGGTCGTACGTGGTGCCGTTCTATGCGTTCTCATCGCGAATGGGAAAGCATACGCTCAATGAATTGGTGACAAATCCTGGCGGCTTGACAGCACAGGCAGTGAAGGCAACAGGTCGCGCCAGCCAAGGTGATCCATCTGCCCCTGACGAAGTGAATGCGTCTGCTGCAATCCCATTCAAGTGGCCATGGTTGGAAGACGACGGCAGTAAAAACTACCTGTCAGGCTTCGGCTTGATGCACGAAGATCCCATCAACAAATTCGGACACTTCCTGACTGGTGACATTCGGGAAGGGATGAGAGGACTTGGTGGATCTGTTGGTCCATTCTACAAGCCAGCCATTGAACAGATGACAGGGCGTTCGCTGTTCACAGGTGGAGACATCGACAACCTTGATCCGGGTATTGGACGCACTCTGTCCAACATCGGCGTGGCAACAGGACTGTATCGGGATGAGAACGGCAAGCCTGTTGATTGGGAAGATGCTCGGCCAGTGAAACTACCAGCAGGAGTGGAGTCTCTGGTAGGTTACTCGCCATTCTCCCGTGACGCTGCCACTGTCCGCATGCTGACGGATGTTCGTCCATCAAAGAGTATCTTGGATAAGGCTTTGCAGTTGTCAACCGGGTACAGAACGACTAGCATTACACCAGAACGACAGCAGAAAGTGCTACGTCAGCGGCTTGAGAAAGCTGCGAAGGGATTGGGGGCTAGAGAAATCTCGAACGTGTCCTTCAGTCCTGAACAGATGGAATCCATTCGTAAGCGTGACCCCGAAACGGCTGATAACTTGGAACATCTTCAAGCGATCATCCGTTCGATTAACAAGTCGAGTCGGGACAAGAAGAAGGCGAAAGCCTCAACCAAAGAAAAGAGGTGATCTCAGTGGCCAGCAAACCGTCTCACATGAGCGTTCCCGGTCGGGGTGGCGAAGCCCTCGGCAAGAAGGTTGTCAACAACATGATGAAGCCTGACAGCCTGCAAAAGACTAACACCGCTCCCAAGGGTGGCAGCAAGAAATGACCCCTGGGTATTATTACCCACTGGTTCGAGGACGGTCGCACGCGCGAAAGAGAGAAGCCCGGAGGCATGACGCTTCCGGGCTTCTCATTTAATGGGCCGCATTATAGGTAGCGTATACAGCACACCAATATCTGCGTGGTCGTTCGGAGCGATCTTTAGGACGAACGACAATCCATATCGCTCCTAATTCATTGTGCCTCTCAGCACAAACCCATCAATACATCGGAATGTGACGCTTGAAGTCAAACCCCTTCGGCTGTTCCTTCAGAAACAGCGTGAAGGTGTGGCCGTCGGACTCCAGCTTGTATTCCAAAACGCCATCCTGCTGGTCGATGCGGACCAGGTGCTTGGCTTCCCACCGAATGAACTGCTGCCTCGGTGCCTGTTGCTGCTTCTTCTGCTTCTTGAACAGAGCAGCCATGGCGGGATTTGCGGCCAAGGCTGCGGCTGAGTACACATCTTCGTCTTCGGCTTCTTGTTCGTCATTGAAGTCTTCGTCGAACTCACGATATTCTTCGTGATCGCCGAGGTCGATGTCTTTGAACTCAAACTTCTTCCGTGACCAGAAGTAGAAGCCGAACCCGTCTTCGTCCAACGGGTCAATGTCGATCACTTTGCGATCAACCTTGACGTGCTTGCCATCAATTAGCATGAGCATCTGGTAACGAACACTGTCGTTGTTGTCGCCGTAGCTGTCCGACGCAGGCTTGGTGTTGAGCATGTCAATCAGCTCAGATGGCGACTCGTTGTAGCGATTCACTTCCTCGACCAGAGCCTGAAGCATGTCGAAGTTGAAGTTGCGGAACATCTTGGACAACTTCAGCATGGACGGGATGTGATCCTTGTACTTCATGTTGTCCCTGCAATACTCCTCGACGAAGGATTTGTCGAGTCCATCAAAGTTCAAGGAGTAGTAGATGCGACCAGGTCGGTTGTGCATGCACTCGCCAACAGACCACTTGTCGTTGCAAGTCAACAAGAACAGCTTGTGCATGGGGTGAGTCCCATCCAACAGCGTGAGCATCTTGTCCTGATCGGCCTTGTCGTAGAGCTTTTCGTACTCGTCGAACATGACGACTGCATCGCCGGGAATGCTTTGCAGGAACTGGTTGAACTCCTCGCCGCAATACGACTGGTTGACCACCAGCGTCGGTGCCTTGTGGATCTGCTGCATCTTCACGCAGACGGTCTTGGCCGTCAGGGTCTTGCCACTCCCCTTCATGCCGCTGAGCAACACGCCGGTCTGCTGGGCACGTTCCCGATAGGTATTGATGATGCGATCAGCGTGACGCTCCACATGAGAGTACAACTTCTTGGGCAGGACGAACGGCTCCAGCTGCTCCAAGAAGAATCCCATCATGGGATTGAACTTCACTGCGAATGGCTCCGCAGGAATTGCGTCCAGCCTTTGCTGGTCGGCGTCATTGATCATCCGAATGATGCTTCCGCTGCGAACGATTGAACTACTCATACATCTCCCTTTCAACACAAGACAACTGGAGCTTCGTATCGGAACGAATGGAACGCCACACCAAACGAGACTCGTCATAACGAGCCTGAGACACCCCCTTGAACCTTGATGGAGTCCAAGATGGGTACAACCATTTCTTAATTAACCTGCCAGCAGACTTGTGATTGCAGTATTTGCGATGACTTGGATGAACACCGCAGCATGGGATGGCTGGACGCAATTCTCTTACTGCCAGCTTTTCTTCCAGCCGTTCACATGCTTGTCGAATGCTAAGTCCCGCCCTCACTAAAAGCTGGATGTACCTGTAACCGATCAGATACCGCTTGTTTGGAACAACTACTTTCACTGGTTCCCCATTGGCATTGTAAGAAGTGTACACATTGCTGAAGTACGGAACGTGATTGTGACGCACCGTTGTCACTTCAATTGGTGCTTGGCTTAATCTTCCTAAAGAATGCGGCGTCGTCGTCATTCTTGCTGTCCAGCTCCAGTGGATTCGGATGGCTCAAAATGTCTCCATCCCGATGGCAGATGTCAAATTCATAGTCTCCAATACAGAGTTCTTCAGGAGAAGCGCCCTTGACGAGACTGAGCCATGTTACAAAGAACTTGGCAACAAACTCCGTCAGGTCAGAGTGTTCAATGCCCGTCAATTTCCTGAACGGACCGGCCTTGCACACCATGGCATTCCCAGACTTCGTGACTTTGTGAATCTTGGAAGCCGATGATACATGATGATCACCGTCGAGTGTGCTGGTTGAAATGACCAAGTGAGTGAGATCGTCAATGTCATGGGGGTCGTCGTCACCTTCCATTGGTGGGCCAGGTTCATCACTGAGGATAGTCAAGCTCAGCATGCTGGCCGCAAGAGGAACATATCCCAACTTGTAGATGGAGGCAGCGCTCTTTCTGACCAAGTCAAGAGCTTCCTTGCGTGACTTGATGTTCTTCATCGGGATGACAACCTTCTTCTGATCCTTGTTGTCATCAACGCAGTACATGACCAGCGTGTTCACGAACGCAGTCTTGCAAATGTGCTCAGCCAAATCAATGGAGTTGCCCTGCACGGCGTCAATATCAACCCGAGCAAGAAGTTCTTTCGTCTCTTTCGCACTCAACATGTTGTTCTCCCGTAAGATCTCTCAGGCTGTCGTGAAATTTTTTCTTCCGTTCGGCAATTGGAGGTGCCGACAATCCCCTTTGATGCAGATGGCCCCAAGTGCAGACATACTCAGGATTCTTGCACGCCTCAACGAAAGAGGCCAGCTTTGCATCTTCCTCAGTGTCGGCACACACGCTAAAGTGTGAGCAACCAAAAGGAGATACAGCATGGATGGTGCAGCTTCCTGAACTGGAGAGGAAGACGCACTCTCCGTTCGGTTTCTGAGCTGGAACAATCGTTGGAACTTCAATTGGTCGCCCCCCTTCAACGGACTTGAATCCATCAGAGGCGAGGAAGTTTTTATTGATGAAGTCTGGAGTGACGTCCACTCCAAAGTATTCGGCGATCCGCTCAATATCGCCCGGAGCCAGCGTGCCCGGCATGGTGCGACAGGCAGCCTTACAGCGGTCACAAGCACAGACAGTACGTTCATGCAGTTGGTGCAATGGGATCATTTGGTTTCACTTGGCAAGAGAGCAGCAGTTCTGGAAGTCCACCAAGGTTCAGCTTAACCAATGGATCAATGTCTGGATCATCAAGCAGCTGCTGAAGTAAGAACCCATAAATGCAGGCGTTGTCTCCCCGGATGAATACACCCGGCCAGTCATCGCCAAACTGAACGACACCAGTTTCAATTCGTGGCTGGTTCTCCGGTTGTGGTAGCGTCTGTATCATGATTTTCCTCACAGAGTTCAGGGAAGTAATGGCGAAGGGTTTCTTCTGCTGATGCTGCCATCTTAGGCTTCAGCCTGATGTGTGTCATCAAGCCTGTGTACCCAAGAACGTCACCTTGGTGCATCCTCACCCGCAACTTACGCCGAGTCTTGCGTGGGATGTAAATGTCGGTGTCGTCAACAGCAATGCCAGTGATGATCCGGCGTCCACCAATGGATGACTGAATCCTGGTCTTGCTTTCGTTGAACTGCCAGTTGTGGCAATTGTAGGCGTGGCGGATAATCTCCATGAGGTTTGACGGATTGTCATTGCACGAGGCGATGATGTCGTCACAATACCGAGTCAACATCACTTCCTTGAGTTCAATCGCTGTTTTGTAGTGATCATGGATGAAGGCATCGCATGGATGAATGGCCATGTTAGCGATGAGTGGTGACGTTGGAAGACCAGCACTGGCAGCACCATCAGGAAAGATGAGATCTTTGTTGAGGTTCACGATCTCGGGAACTTGGTAGCCTTGGTTTGCCAAGCCATTTTTGTATCGCTCAAAATTCACCTGATCATAGAACCCCTTGAGGTCCATTGAGATGGTGTACTTGAAGCCGATGTGCTGCCGAGCATGCTCAGCAATACCGCCAGAACCAGCAATACCATGCACCATGTTGGGGATTGGATTCTTAACTGGCGGGAGCTTTCTGGCTATGTCCCTCAGAATCGAAAGTTCGTTGCTGTTTGGGATGTACACCCGTCTGGCGTGTCCACCCTTTTTAATCGTGTGCTTGACCATAAGTTCTCCAAGAGAGGCTCCCGCCGCCAACGTGCGTCAACTCGAAATGATAAGGTTCCCCGTCGGTACAAACGGGCCATGGAATCATTCCATTCAGCTTGGCAGCGGGTGTCTCACTAAAGTTTAAGTGCGTGTTTGATCCGGTTCAGCAAAACGCTGAGTCTTGTCGCAATCTGTCGACCAGTTGATCCAGCAGAAGTGTACCCACGAATGGTATGCAGGCTGTCACCGAACATTAAAAACAAAAACGGAGCAGACACAGAAGATCTCTGAAACACAATCTCTTTCAGCCGTTTGTGAAACCGCTCCGCCATGTCATCAGCCGAATCAGTGACGAAGATTTCAACGGCTCGTTCATAGCCATAGTGGCTTACGTCACAGTACAGACGGCCATCTTCTTGCTGAACGATGTAGTGTGCCTTGTCGTCAGTCAGTGGTCGGCTGTAGTTGGCGATTGCCTCAGCGATCTTTGGTTTCAGGCTCTCAGCTGACTCCACCAATTCAGCGTATTCAGTGGCGTCACTGCATTTCATGCTTGGAACTGGAGTGGGAATGACGAGATCAACATATCCAGACCTGTCACCAATGGCGTGCATTGCATCCCTGAATGCATCGGCCCTCACTCTAAGGTGAACAGTTGATTGGACCTCAGCACAAAGGTTCTTGTCGACATAGCTGTCAACGCCAGCAACGCCAGGAGTGGCAACACAAGTGGTGGTGGTCAAGACTGGAGTCTTGTTCTTGCCCTTCATGATGGCGCTCTTTGAGACATTCACGTCATCGGAACATTCAATGACAATGTCATTGGCTCCGGTGACTGGAGCCAGCATGACCGGATCAAACAGATACGGCTTGCTGGCCTTGCCTGCAACGCGAGTGACCGTGTAGCCAGTCTCGCTGAAGTAGCCAACATTCACCGACTGAAGTTGTTTGCTCAGCTGGTCAGGAAAGACAACAGCTCTGGAATGTGTGGCGTCAGTTTTGACTGGCTTCATCGTGATCTTGAACATCAGCTCTCCTCAGCGAGCTTCAGCCCGCAAATCCAAAAGATCCCCTGTCGAGTGGCATGTTGACGACAGGCAGATTGTTCGTACCCATCCATCTTCACCAGTTCATTCAGCGTTCCGCTGTTCTTAGCTTCGATCATCTGCTTGGCAGTGACATGCTTCACCGCGCCGATGCAATACTTGCGATTGTTTTTGGCAAGGTTCTCACCAATCTGCGGCCTGTCGCTGTCGGTGTCTGCATCAAAGCTGTCATCAGTCCCATCGTGATTAACGAACAGGCTGAATGCGATCTGAGAAGCACCAACGCATGTGTCGCCACAAGAAACGTGAGCAAAGGCGTCACGCAGCTTTTCCATCTGCTGCTCCGTGAAGCTTTCATTGAATCGGATGGCCATGAGAGAAGCGGCTGAGAATGCCGCCCTCACTCGGTCTTCCTTGGACATGCCTTTCATAGCAGGGCTTTCATGCATGGCAAGGGCAAGCTCACTGGCAGCCTTCGCCATCTTGCACATTTCTGCCAGACCAGACTGTTCAATCATGGCATTGGCCATGGCGTTGTTGGCCAGTCCGGTGGTGCTGTCCTCGATGTTGTCCAAGGACTTCTGCATTCTGGTGAACGCCTTGTGAACGGCGTCAGCATCCAGTTGCAGATCTTCAAATCCATCGTCCAAGTTCATGTTACCTCCCCGTAATTGGTGCCGCCATCGCATTCATCATCTTCAAAGCACGAACGATGGACGACTCTTCTTCTACCACGACATGCACAGGTTCTGGAGCGACACCTGTCGCTTTGGCCAGCATCTCACGATGAGCCAGCTCAACAGCCAACTGCACTTCTTCGGCATGCTCTTTGAGAGTTTCCGAATAGAACAGCACTTTGTCTCGAAGCTCACACACCGCTGAGAATCGACGCTGGATGGCCTCATCATCAGTTTCGGTGGTCAGCTTTTCACAGGAGTCTTTGAAGTCCTCAACCAAACCAAGCATGTGCTCCTTCACGGTGAGCGAGACAGATCTGGTAGTGTCAGAATCAGATCCATCCAAGGCAACACGAACACTGCTCATGCTGCCGCCGATGAGTTGAAGCAAGTTCTCAACAGACTTGGCGGTCAACTCGTCCTCACCGAAGATGAAGTACGTTCCGCCACCATCCCAAGACGCCAAGTCGCCTTTGCGTTCCTTGAAAATCTTGTGAATGAGTCGAGTGATGTCCGCTTTGGTTCGCTTCGGAATGGCCGCATCCAGCAGGGACTTGACATACTTAGCGAGGTTGAAGTCCTCAGCAGAAAACACATCGCCTGTCGTCTTGTCGAGACGTAGGATGGCCTGGAAGTTGTAGTTGAGTCGGTCGCCAGCCTGCACTTCCTGAGTGAACTGGAAGTAGATGTAGTTGCCTTCTTCCTTCACGACTGAGATGACTCGATCATCCTTCAGTGAGCGGCAAGCTCTTGCCCAAGCATGCCTCGGCAGAAGGTCACGAGCCTTGTTTTCTCCAAGCCCACTGACCCTGAGTGCAAGCCTAAGTGCGTCAATCGTGCATCCATCTGGCCGAACATTGAATTTGACCAGACGACCGTGATTCAACATGGTTCTCTCTCCCCGTTGAGTGTGGTGTCTGAGCCGGACGGTCGGCTCTTACCTAATCTTCGGCGGTCAGCTTAAACTTGGTCCGTTAGTATTGATGGGTGCCTGATGGAATTCAGGAATGCAACCTCTTCGTCTGTCAGCGACAGGTTGAATAAATTCTCAGAACTCGGAAATATTTTATAATCAGCCTCATACCAAATGAGATGTATGACGTTTTCACCGAGCTTGGCAACGGAAAATGCAAATGGTCCTCTGTTGTTGAGGATTTCATCAAGGATGCAATTGAAATCTATCCCGACATCTGGGAACGCGCCGCCATCATGTACTTTCCATCTGTCCAAACTGCTGTCAACCAACTCAATGTTTCTCCAAGCGGGCATTTGACCAATCCAAGGAGTGTGCTCACCTTCATTCATCAGAGATCTCCTGCATTAGTGATGGGTGTCGGAGAGAGTTAAGCCAAGCAAGCTCATCCTCTGTAACATCAATTGCAAGAACGTTGTACGAAGTTGGTGGACTACAACCTGGAAGCCAGTATACGATAAGAAGATCTCCAACTTTACTGAAATGAAACAGCCAGTATTTTGGAATGCAAAGGCAGTAAAGACCAATTTCTTCCACACTGGTTACGTCTAATTCCGAAAAGGCTCCGGATTTTCCTAGGTTCCATGTAGTATAATTAGAAGTGTTTCTCCAAGCTGGTAAGTATCTTCTATCTGGAAGGTTCTTCTCATACTGACTGAAGTCCATCGTCAATTTCCTTCAGCAAATCAGGATGACGCCAACGATTGAGAGCGGCCATTTCGTCGTCAGTTGGATTGATGGGGATGCGAGTCTCTGCGTAAACCTTGCCAGTGAAATCACACCAGTAAAATCCGAGACAACTATTTGGAAGCCTGTGAAAGCTGAACATGGTATTGTTGCGATAAGTCAGATATTCAAGCACTGACAGGAAACATGTGCACTTAGAATACTCTGTAGAAGATACCCAAGTTCCAAACCTGTCTCCTTCCATCCACCTGAATGCCGCCGTTCTTGACCGCTCCATTCTTACAACCCTCGCTTCAGCCAAAATCTTCTTTCTGAATTGTCGCCGCCTTCGCCTCTGCTCTTTTGTTGGTTTCATGTGACACTTTCGGTGAGAACAGACGGATGACGAATGGAGTTGAGCATGCGAAGCTCTTGCTCGGTGGTCTTGAATGGCAGGATGTTCTCCGTGTACACCTCACCGTGCATGTCACCGCCGATGTTTCTCCAGACAATGTGGAGATTGCCATTAGCGAGGGCAGTGAATTCCAGTGTGTATTCACTGGCGTAGTCTTCTGTCATGTAGGAAGCATGCTCGGCGACATCCAAGACGCACCCGCATCGTTCAAAGCTTCCGCCTTGGCCAATCTCCCAATTAAAGGGGCCATAGAGGGAGGGCATGTTGTCACCAATCTGGCCGTGATACCCCCAATCGCGATAGGCGGGAGCTTGAACAGCCAGCAATCCAGCCCTCTCTTTCTTACGCCGCTCCTTCAGCGCTTTCCTTCGTTCGGATTTCTGCTGCGTGGTGCGTTTCATTACCTCAGCTCCCGATCATTTCCCTAAGAACATCAGCGATGGCTTTCCGAAACAACTCAGTTTTAAGCTGGTCATTCGCATGCGGAACTGGTGGCGTAGAGTTACCATCGAAAGATTGCAACAAGTGGGAAACGTCAGTGATGGCCAGTCCAACGATGCTCTCCATGACTTGAGCTTCTGGACCCCACCAGCATTCACAACCCCACACTTGCTTACCGTTGTCAAGTTGGATCTTGGGGTTCAGGCGATTGATGGCCGGGTGAATGAAGTCCCCCAAGTAAACACCGTAACCGTAGAAGTTACATGACTTATCGTCACGACTTTGCATTGCTCCAACGCGACTTCCAATGGCTGTCATTTTTTTCTCCCGATAGGTGGTGTGTGGCCGGTCAACGAAAAAAGCCGAGAGCAACTTTCGTCACTCCCGGCCCGTCTGAGTCGCCCCTTTCAGAGCTAAACATCAGTATCAAATGGACACCAATTCGGCGACACAGCTTTCTTCCACGGAAAGCGCTTTGATTTGCCAGATGGTATCACAGGTTTCGCCAAAAGCACCAGGAGAGTCGTCAATGAAGATGCCGTAGTGATGCACCTTCTCACGTTTCTTCCACTCATTGAAGGCGTCGATCATTGGCTTGGGGACACCCATACCACCGTCAGTAATGGTAATCATATCCGTCTTGCCCTTGGGAGCACCCATCTCGACGAAGTAACGCTCAGGGATGGTCTTGAGTGCCACTTCAGGCGATGTACCGCCACCGTCGAAGGCTGAGATCCATTCGACCAGTGCATTGCTGTCCCATTTGCCGGGAGCCAACACACAGATGCGACCTTCGCGGCCACCAGAGAACGCCACCAGAGCACAGTAACGCTTCTGATTCTTGCTGACCCACGCCATCGATAGAGCGAGTGCTTTGGCATTGGCAATGCGGTCACCAGACATGCTGCCAGATTCATCAATGACCACGATGATTGGCCCGTTTGACTTGGGCCGATAACCGAAGAAGCTCATTTGCTGCATCTGGTTCTCGGCAAAACGTCGCATGGCGTCGTCACCGAAGTCATCATCGCCGAGGAAAGCGAGTTCAGCAGGAGTCAGGCGATCAATCATACCGCCCATTTCGATGCCGTCCACGTCGTCCAAGGCTTCCTTCGTGCGTTGACGCTGCTTCTGCTTGGCGAGTTTCATGTACTTGCCAGCTCGTGTCATGACGTCCTTCAGCTGAGGATTGTTCTTCAACCGTCGGAACATCAGACCAACGTCATCTCGGAGCATGGTGCTACCGACAGCTCGCATTTGTTCGGCGGCAGATGTTACTTCTTTGGCTGCCTGTCGAGCAGCATTGGAAGCAGACGAAGCCATGCGTTTGTAATCGGAAGCACCAGCCCCAGGAGCACCGCTTTGTCCAGCACCAGCACCAGCACCGCCACTGACAGCAGCAGCACCAGCGTCTTTCACAACGGCAGAATAGCTGGCCGCAATGCTGTCGGAAGCCACAGCTGCCAACTGTTCATCAAACTGGCACGACTGTCGCAATGCAGCGAAGTCAGGCGACTCAGCCAGCGACTGCATCCATTGTTGACGGAACGGCTCACGGGTCCGTTCGGCGAACCGAGGCTCGTACTCGAAGCACAGACTGAACAAGTCAGCTCGTGTCGCCGGGTCGAACATCGGATCATCGCGATCTGGCATGGCCTGATGAAATTCAGGAGAGTTGAACCCATGAGCCTGACCGATGGCTTCGCAAGCGTCATACGCCGCGTAGTAGGCATCGTCAGCGATGAATTCACCCTGAGCCTTGGACCAGCGGTCGAGCACCAGAGCTGTTTCATGAATCTTGATGGACGTGTCTACCGTCTTCATGTCGAAGTTCAGGGCTTGCTTATCACCATACGAGCGGTCATCGAAGTCTCGGACAATGTCCTCGGCTTCCAAGATTGGCTCGTAAGCGGCTTCAGCAGGAGCTTCTTCAGGATCAGGCGGCTGCGGTGCCGGTGCCTGAGTACTGCCAGCAACGGGATGAACACTGCCAGCAACGGGATGTGATCCGCCGCCAGTGGTTTCTTCCTGATCTTCTGGTTCGTCCGGTCCTTCAGAGCAATTTGGGCAACTGCCGTCGTCTTCCAGCTCTTCCTCGCAAATTGAGCACATGCTGGACGGAATGAACGTCTTGCCCACCCCTTGGGTATTATTACCCGGAGGTGGTTGGCCAATGGCTTCTGGGTCCACTTGTCTCTCCTTGAAAAAGAAAACATTGTCTAATCGCAACACTCCCCCTCGCCCTGAGGCAGCGAGGGGGATAGCAGCGACGAGCCGCTACGGGAGAGAGATCAGAACTTAGCGATGAGCTTCTGCAAACGCTGAGTCATGTCGCCGAGAGCACCGTCGATGCGCTCCCGATTCGAGCCGGTGGCTGTCGATTGCAGCTTGACCAAGTCTTCCTTGATCTTGCGCAATTTCTTGACAGCACTGAAGAATTCAGCACCGGCTTCCATCTTCTGGACAGAGGGCAGATTGAACTGCTCTTCGGCCTGAGACATGAGCTGGCTGAACGCAGCACCGTTGGGGTTTGCGGCCTTGGCGACGGTTTCCGCCACCTTGACCATGTGTTCTTCCGGGTTTTCCCAGAGGATGTGCTTGAGGATTTCCAAGTCATCGGGTTCCACGGAAGCGTTGCCGTTGAGCCACGACTGAGCTTGGCAGGCCATGACAGCCTTGCGGACACGGCGGTCGCCAGGACGGATGCCTTGACCGTTCAATTCGCTGAGGATAAGCTGGAGCGATTCCTTGGCCACTTCCGACCATGGCAACGCTTCGACTTGGGTCTGAGCGTCACGAACGTCGTCAAGGGTCAGGCACTGCTTGACTGGCGGCAGGTTGCCGAACAGCAGGCGTTCCTTGTTGGCCTGAGAGACTGGCCGGACTTGGAGACGGAACAGGAAGCGGTCGAACAGAGCACCCATTTCCTGGTAGTTCTCGCCGATGGGCCATTCGTTGGAAGCACCAACGAGCGTCATCAGGGGAATCGGATGCCAATGCCCGGAGTTCTTGAACCGGCGTTCTTCCATGGCCGTCAAGCAGGAGTTCAGGATGGCGCTGGACGCCTTGAACACTTCGTCCATGAAGACGAATTCCGCTTCCGGCAGACACATGTCAGTGATGCGGTGATAGAACCCGGCCTTCAACTTGGAGATATCCAAGGGGCCAAAGATCTCTTCGGGCACCGTGAACTTGGTCAGCAGCACGGGGAACTTGCGTGCCCCGGAAATGCCGTTGACCAACATCGTGAGCAGCAGCGTCTTGGCCGTCCCTGCTGGACCAACCAAACACAGGTGCTCTTTGCACAGAACAGCGACCAGAGACGCGTTGATCTCTTCATCGCGTTCGATGAGAGACTGCTTCATCTCGTGCCGCAGGTACTGAAACCGTTGAAGCGGGCTGGCAGTGCCCGTACCGACCATGGTATCCATGGCAATTCCTTCCGTCGCATTCTCGGACATACGTTTCCCTCTCGGTGTTAAACCAACAAACCAACACGGCGTTCCGTGCAAACACGAACACGCTGCCAGTGTTGACAGCGTGTGATGTGGTGGCACCTTGGCCTCACTTCATCTTCGGCGGTCAGCTAAAGTTAGTGCCGACTATGCTTCTTCTTGAACTCTTCAATCCAGTCGGAAGGCGAATCATCTTGCTGCTTGTCCAGCTGTTCGTTCACCTTCGACATGAATTTGTCCTTGAATGCCTGGAACTGCGGAGAATTGTAGATCTTCTCCTGCTCTTCGGGGGTAATCCCGATGACAGCTCCAATGCCACCAGCTCGCTCGATTTCCAAGATCATCGCCATGGAGCCGACCTTGATGCAGGTCAGTAGCGCTGTCAGCTGAACGGGGTTTTTGGTCATCTCCTTGACTCGCTCGGCGAGAGTGTCAATGAACTCCGGTTTGACAGCATCGTCGATCTCGTAGTCAAAGATCTTGTTGACTTGGATCATTGCCATTGCCATGACAGCGTTTTGTAGCATTTCTTCCTTGTCAAACAACCCGTGAATGAAATTGTGCATCTGTTTTTTGTACAGATCTTCAACCGCCTTCAAGCGTTCCTCACTGGGTCCGCTGAAGTCAAATGGTCCGTCCATTTTTCTCTCCTGAGTGGGAATGAAACCATGACAAGCCCTCGGACATCCAAGGGCTTTACATGGCACCACGCCGACTACTTCGCAACAGCGGCCTTCTTCTTGGCCTGCGTGGCCTTACGCTTTGCCAATGCCGTCTTGGACATCTTGATCGGCTTTCGCACCGACACTTTGACAGGAGCCTTCTTCGCGGGCTTTGCAGCAGGAGCCGCAACAGCCTTGACAGGCGTCTTGGGTCCGATGCTGTGCAGTCCAGCGGCGATGGAGTCCACGAAATCCATGTGATTCAAAGCTGACAGTGGCACCAGCACCCAAACAACGTCCTTGTTGAAGCAGCAGATGCCATGAACACGCTTCCAGCCCTTGGGGCCGATCTTGTTGTTCGTGTAAATGCAGTTATCAACGGCACCAGCAATGTCTGTGGCCATGTACGACTTCACGATCTCGCCAGTTGGCTGACCATTCACGTACTGGCAGGCGGCATACTGCCTCAGGGCAGCGCCAATAACTCCCGTCGCAGGGTCATACTCTCCCGTCATAACTCTCTCCTCATTGTGCGAACAACAATTCAGACCCAAACACACAGAACGCATAAGCTGCCGTCGCAAGACAGAAGCCTATTGAAATCCAAAACCACTGCTCGTCCTTGAGCATGATGTTCTCCTACTTCCGTTTAGGGAGTGGTTTGCCGCCATCAATGATTTGATTGGCAGCGATACGGTACTTCACCAAATGCAGAATCTTCGCGGGATCAGTGAAGTTCAGGCCGTCAAGAAGCTCAAGCCGGACAACCAAATCATGACGAATGTCGTCGATCTTCATTGTGTCGTAGGCATGGTTCCAGACGTTGGAAATGCCAGCATCATCAAAGATCTTTCTGGCGTCTTTGGCCCTCATTGCTCTCTCCATACAGGCATAATTGCCATTGGAATGGCAGGGAGTTGAACCCTGCGTCGTTCCCCGAGCCGACCTCGGCATCCCCACGCAGAACTTACTGCGATACCAACCAATCAAAGCGAATCAGATCACCTTCGGCAGCGAAGCAGCCGCTTCAGTGAAGGAGTCAATCACTGGATCGAGCACTTCACCGAGGCTTTCAGTAATGTTGCCGAGTGCTTGGGTTCGCAATTCTTCACCAATCACAACAGCGCCTTCCGACTGGAGCTGAGGCAGCATGAGCTGCAAGACACCCAGCAATCCGGCGAGAATGGCTTGTCCCTGTTCCGTGCTGAGCATGGCAGCAATGTCATTGCGGCCTTGGCTCTTGAGCAGGCCAGCCAGAGGCTTCTGAACGGCCTTGACCATCTTCTTCACTGCCGTTCGCTTCGCAGCTTCATAGGCATCGGCCTTGAGCGCCGCAGTCTTGTCAGATAACCCGAGTGACTTGAGCATTGGTCCACTTGACCCTTTCTGTTGGAGAAAATAAAACTTGACACAGTAACACGCAGCAGCGCTGTACTTCCCTTTCAGGAACTTCTTAGCCCAGTTCTCGGCACACAGCGAAGTTTCCTCGGCGTCCACAATCGCAGAATTCGCAGAACCAAGAACATCTTCAACCAATTCGTCATACGTCAGGAGTTCAAGCGCATCGAACTCATGAGTTTCGATAATGACAGGCAACTCCCATTCATTGCCTTCATCAGCTTCAGCGCCAAGGATGTAATCATCATGATTCTCCTCGATGGTGATGATCGCCTTGACCTGAACGCCCATTGAGCGAAGCTGCGAACGGAAGTCCCTTCTGCTGAGCTTCATCACATTTGTTTTTTCTTCCTTCTTCGCCACTTGATGCTCCTTGAGAGGTTTTACGGGGCACGAATGAAGAGCAGCACCTTCGTAAAGGCGATAGGAATTTCCTAAGACCTTCCAGTTGAGGCCACTCTTGCCGCAATTGCGACATGTAATGCCATGTGTTGGTACCAAATCCACAACTGCGCCTTTCTGTTAAGGGTACGTTTGGTCCCTACAACATCTTCGGCAGTCAGCTTAAGCTGCGACGTCTAACGAGGGACAAAGCGCTGCACCGACGGGTCAAAGACGAGAGTCGTGACCATTGAGTTGAGATCCTCAGTGGCGTCTGGATGATCGAAATTGCAAAGAATCCAACCTGGCCCATTTGGATTGCGATAGCACCAGAAGTTGTATTCGCGACATTCCTTGAGTCCCGGCCATTCACCATCCCAGATGAGATAGCCGTCAACCATCACGAATGATGGCTCAGGGCAATCACACATGAGTCTCTGGCAGCCGCAGACCCCGCAAATCTGAACGTCACAGCCGGGAACATGCTCTTCACCAATGTCCACGCCACAGTCAGGGCATGGGCCTAGTTCACGATGGATCATTTTCTGGTTCCTTGTCAACGAGACTGGCAACAAGCTTGGAGCCTGTATCTGCGATGAGCGTCTTTGTGGCGTCATCCAAGATATTCCAGGCGGCAATGCCATCTTCCTTTGGGATGACTTTCCCGCAAACATGCTTTGCAATGACGCAAATGTAAAATCCACCCATGCCGTTTCGTGTCAGCATTTCGATGCGAGTTTCTTTTGGGTTCACGATGCGTACTCCATTGCCTTAACCTGTTGAGCCGCAGGGCTTTCCAGGTGGTACATCTTGCGAGCTTTGGGGAAATACATGGCCAGATCACCGACAGCGATGAGCCTGCCAGTTTGTGGACAACGAGTCCTGTACTTGGCGCGCATTTCAAACGGTTCACCGTGGTTCTTCTGCATTTGTTTTCCTCACTTGACGAAATTGTGGCGTTGAGAGTACATTTGGGTTGTCTCTAGCGGGGCAAAAGCTATCATTTGGACTCACGCTTGCTCACCGCGAGCTTTGAACCCCTGTGGCACTGCCCCGCTAGGTACGCCACGGGGTTCTTTTCGTTTATGGCCCTGTGTTTCCCGAGCATGGTGGCCCGTTATGTTTCACAGAACTTTGCACGACAAAAGAACTGTGGCGGTATTCAGCCCGCAGTGGATGGCGTTGACAGCTCCGCCAGTCCTGACAAGCGACTCTCAAAGGTGCGTCTCCCAATTCAGGGAGTTTCCGGGCAACGGGGTGGTAATAGATCCACCAATCAGAGCAACGTCCCGGTCGTCATCCGAAGCACTCAAAACGGCCAGTAAAGTCAGTCGCATCAGGTGAAAGGGTGCAGTCCTTCAGGGAAGGAAGCCCAGACCACAGCAGCAGCCACCAACAGAAACACCCCAATCCAATGAGCAAATGCTTATTCGGATGGGATGCTCTGTTGCCTGTTCACTTCTTGACGGCCTTCTTCGCAGCTTTCTTCACTGGAGCCTTCTTGATTGTGTATTTGTTGTGCTTGCCGCTCACGAACAGCGTATTGCGAACAGCAACGACCTGATCAATGACTTTCGCGAACTGAGCCTTCTTTGCTGTCGGTGCAGAGCGGCGAAGAGCTTCCAACCCATCAAGAGCAATCCCCAAATGCCACCAAGCTGTGTGCATGATGGCCTCTCCACCTGATAAGGTGGCGTTCCTTTTGACTGTGTAGCCTTTGAAGGCTTTCTTCAAAAGATCTTCCAAACTGTCTCCAGCTGGAACCAATTGGACGTCAAACGTGACTTCCTTCTTCTTTGGTCCAGTGCTGAGAGTGGTTCGAGTAGTTTTCGGCATGATTGTCTCCAACGGGTTGTTTCTGGCATCAAGTCATTGCTGCCCAAGAGCGACAGCAATGTAGGGATGTCAGCTAAAGCAGATGGCAGCTACTCCACGAGACTCCGGAATGGAGACGAAGCCCTGTCAGCCAAAGGAGTACGGCGCTTTGGAGCCTTCTGGTGGTGAATCACCGGGAAGAACGTTGCCAAGTACCCAATCAGGTAGTTGGCCTGCTCTCGGGTGATTTCGCGATAGTCGCTCTTGTCGCGATAGCTGCGAGCAGCGAAATTGGCGTCCCCTGGCACGAAGATGCGCTTCTGAGGCACTTCAGCAACCGTAGGCGGCAGCTTGAACGCCTTGAAGATGTGCCTCGTCTCCTCAGCTGTGAACCCTCGTTTGTGGGCAGCAATGCAAACACGCCCCTTTTCCGTTCTCATGGTCGTCGCTCCTTACGTGAATTGAGTATCTGACAGTTGTCAGCCAATGAAAAAAGCCCAGCGTGTTAGGCTGGGCTGCGTTCGTTCGGTGTTCGTTCGGCGAACAGTCAGGGTATGTATTGCAGTTCGTACTCAACATCACCCCATTCTTGGTCATAGCCGTCGCCAGAGACATGGCCGCCGTGAATGTCGCGTTCCATTTGGGCCAAGTGATGCTCGTAAGCAGCTTTGTGCCGAGCCAAGTCCTCTTGGACTGATCGCCAATAGAACTCGTCATTGTCGTCAAAGCTATCGTTGTGCTCCAGCCCGTATTCAGCGTCGTTCTCGTCGGCCATGGCCCGAAGCTCGTCAATGACTGCCAATGGCCTCAGTATGTGGCCACGACGAATGGCAACCCCCATGAGTTGGTCCTGAATCTCCATCAGCTCGTCAACTGTCGTTCGGTGGTTCATTTGGTCGCTTTCAGTTGGAGTTGGTGTCCATCACTACATACTCGGCAGTCAGTTAGACGGTCTTCACCCACTTCACGACTGGGTTAGCCCCAAGCTCAGCCTTGGAGAGTCTCAATTCACGTTTGACGGTGTCCAATGGCTTGTCTGTCAACTTCATCATCCTGTCGCAAACAGGGCAGTGAACCCCGTACTGTTCGGGATCAGGTGATGGATCTGCGTACCACTGGCAGCATGCCGAGCAATATCGAGAAGCTACTGACTTCATTGCGTCCCTTTCACTTTGATGGGTTTGTCCAGGGCATCCACGGACCATTGTCTTCGCGTTGTTCAACGAACAGCTCGCAGTCTTTGTTGAGCTTGCTGTAGCCAAACGTGTACAGGGTGTGGCATGTCTGTCGCAGTTCACGATCAGTGTCGTAGATGCGATGATGTCGCGAACGCTGACCGGCCTCAATTGCCATTTGCTTATCTGCGAAGGCCCAAGTCACAGCAGAGTCAGTGATGTTCTGGAGATACTGCACCTTCACAACGTCGCAAACAGCGTAGCGCAAACCAATTCGGTAGTTCATTGAAAATCCCCTTTCACGTCCAAGAGTTGACCATCGCGACGAAAGCCTTCATTCCTGGGGTATCAGAGCTGTCCCCCGAAAGCATCCCCCCAGCACGTTCAACGCACTCATCAATGACTTCCTCGTATGTCACGAAGCTGAAGTCATACGTTGGGCACCACAAATAGCCACAGCAGTTCTTGTCGAACTCCTTACGCAGCTCTTCTTTGCGCTGACAGTTGCGTTCATAGACATTCATTGTCATGTGCTGCCTTCACTTCCCACTAGAGTTAAAGAGCTGCCCTAGGGTAACAATACCCAGGGGTATGCCATCGGGTCACAAGCCGCCATCACTACCCACGTAGCCGATAGGGACACATCAGCCAAAATCAATTTGATTCGCCTGGACATTCAGACGATCCGTCTGTCGCTTAATTGAGTACGTCATCAAAGTGATGAATTGTGTACTCAATTAAGCGACAGTGCTGTAAACTGTTGTCAGGCAATGGATTGCGTCAAAAAACGTGGCCTAGTTCGGTCCAGGTTGCGAAAAGTGATGACAGTCATCGTGTCTGAAGCACATGGTCGCTGACCGGCCAATTGACATAAATCCTTCGGCCATCAGCATTTATGATCTATCCGCGAATAATTTTCGCGAATGGCACGACACCTGCGATATCGTTCCTTCGCGATGGCACCGCCCACCGCAACACTGTCGCAGCAGTGAGCAGTTCATTGACAACTCAGTACAACTCGCCCTATAGCTGACCGCCGTAGTAGATTACGGGATCGGCCTACTACAACGACGTTTTTCGGTGTCCGTACAATAACCGATACTACAACAGAGTCCGAAACAACCAACAGACCGCAAACGGAGAGACACATGGAACGACCATTTATGAAAATCCCGAACGGTACTCTCTTGGCCATGCTGCCATTGATGACGCCGGAAGGACTGGAAGCAGTACGCAAGGAAGCACGGGAGAGACTGCAAGACGCAGAACATGAAGCAATGATGGCCGGCCAAAAACTGGTCGCTGCCCGTGCTCTGGTCGAGGAGATCAAAAGCCGATGACTGAACTCCACCCACTGACGCCGATATGCGACGATCTTGCCAGTGTCTACAGACTTGCTGGATTCCATGCGTGGCAGCTTGTCAGACTGGCGAGATTCAAGCGACGAAACGAAGACGGATCGACCAGTTTTGTTGATAAGCAATTCTGGACGATGGACATGGACGAAACCATCGACGCGGCAGTATGCCGATTCCTGATCGACTACACCGAGGGACGACAAGCCGACATTGAGAGAAGTGTCAAAGACGAATTCGCCCAACGGCATGCACCTTGGAACCCGGAGCTTGACAACGTTTCACGAATGACACTGGCAGAGAAACGAGTCGTTGACGAAGGCAGGACTTACTTGCTTGCCGTTCACAACTCACCACACGCACCGCAAACCGACCTACACGCCGCAGACCAACGGAGCATCGAAGACATGCAAACCATAACGCCAAACAGGCCAGCAACTACGCTGGTCAAGCCCGTTCGCGATCACTTGGCACTGATTGTCTACACTGATGGTGTGCGATGGCGTTCAATCACGAACGACCTTAGGTCTGAATGGATGGACCGAGCGAAACCGCAACAAGTAACAATTGCCGCCTATTGCATGCTCTAACTGCTCCCGCCCTTTAGCTGACCGCCGAAGATGAAGTGAGGACAACCCCGCCGCTTGGCAATCACGCTCCTCACTGTTACCCGTCCCACATGGGACACAGAAAGAAAGTCGAAGAACATGGCGAAATTGAATCCACGACAGGCCGCTATCATGGCTTCCGTGCCCAATGTCCAACCCGGACAAGTGGCAGCACTGGAAGCACAGATTGCGACCATCCAGAACGACGCGACCGTTTCGGACGGCATCAAGACGCTGATCATTTCCAACCTGCAATCGCAAATCGCGATTATGAAGCAGCTTGAGAAAACGCAGGAAGCCCTTGACCGTGCCGAACTCGCAGCCAAGGCTGAAGAATCCCGGAAGGCTGCCATCAAAAGTGGCCCGTTCGCTTGGTTTGAAGCACCGGGATCGAACGAGAACGGAGCTTGGCCCGCCAAGGTGAGCTTGGCACCGCACGCCAACGCATCGTGGAAGTACTTCTTCCGGACGAATCCCGAAGTGGTGCTAAACTTGCTAGGTCCCGTCGCCGTGAATGGTGAAACCGCTCACATCACCGCTTGGCGTCAAGCTGCTGTCGATTGCTTGGCAACGCATGGCCCAACGCCAGCCCGCGACAAGTGATGGCCTGAGACGACCATCCCGGATGATTGCCACCGTAGCGGCCTAGGGACATCCACCTAGGCCGCGACACTGGCGACCAACCACACGAACAGAAGGACCAAACGCCATGAGTGAACAACGTTTCACCGCACCATTGACTGCCAGCATACACGACAGACTTGGCCAGCCGAAAACAGAGTAGACGGTCAGCCCGACATTCGTACGGATGGCTCCAGGTTTGCCGACCGACCGCATCATCGGCAGCCGCAGATATGACGCAACCCTGTTCACAGCCGGGACTTGCGACGGCCAGGTTTGCGACTGGCGGGGACAGCCCCCCCAAGCGGGGCTGTCAACATATCACCTACCCCCGTCTGGATTTTTTCACAATTTTGAATCGCGGGTCAGTCGCAGCAGTGCGAAGAGTGTGGGACATATCACAATGCGACGTCATCGGCACATATCACATAGTGACATATCGCTGTGCTGCGTACGCAAGAGAGTAGATGTGTGTGAACATTTCTCGGGTAAGTACGCAGTGCCCCCTTGTCGTAATGGCGGTGAAAGAGCTTGGTATTCCCCGTGGACACCCCTGGGTACTGTTACCCACAGGTGGCTTGACACTGTACGTCAGTTCACAGTCTCAAGCGGGGAAGGCTCAGTCATTTCCGCCCAGTAGGTCAAAGGAACGTCTTCGACCAGTCTGTTTCCGTAGATTGTGACATCTACAGGCACGCTCGTAGGAGGCTTCTGAGGGCTTCCCCAAGGGGTCTGTTTCGCAGTGTGCAAGGCTGGCTGGGAACACATTGCGACGATTTCCACGAGTACGACCTTTGGTTTGTGGAGTGGCCTATGCTAAGGCACCGTTCCACGCGGCGGGATTGTGGTCCCAATTGGTGTCAACAGGTGACGGCGATATGGTAGCGTCGGGCGGTTTCTGGCGTCAATGGTCTTTCAATTAAAAGGAGCCTTCCTTCTTCTGGGCCTCAATCATGTTGGATGCCAGTTGTTTGGCTTTGTGGTACGTGATGTAGTAGAGCTGCCGGAATTCATGGTTGTCGGGCAAGTCTTTCCGCAGTTGAATGAGAGTGTCGTTGAACTCTTCGTACGCTGATGCCTCACCGTAAAAGACGCGCTTGAAGCCCAGCACTTCCGCCTTCTCCAGAAGCAGGAATTTCTCTTCAGGTGTCATAGAATTCGATAGCCTCCAATGCGAATTCGATAGCCTCCAATGCGCACATTCTTGTTATCTCAAGATCGTATGCGTCCCAGTAGATCTTGAGGAGTAAGCATCTCTTGTGATCACCATCCTCGTTTCTCGGGTAGGTATCGGGTATTTGCTGTGCATTCAAGGCGGCTGCGTTTTGTTCGTCTGACCCATTTGGGAACTGCGCGAGTTTGGTCCCAAGCTCTGCCATTTTCTCGGCGTCAAGGAAAAGCTGCGATGCTACTCCGTCTCCGTCTTGTGTTTGATCCATTCAAATTTCCCCGTGACAGTGTTGTAACGCCCGGCCCCATTTTCGATGGCTTCTTTTGTCCAAACCCAGACAGGGTCAGTGAAGTTGATCATCTTCACGGCTGACTATCAGTGGCTCTGTAGATTCGCTCTGCATCATCATGCCCTTCCCAGAATATGCTCCCAATTAGCCACGAGTCTGACTTGTTTGCAATGCACATCGCGTTGGCTTGATCACACCATTCAGTTGTTTCGTATTTTGTTCCGCCTTCAGAAATCGAAAGGAAATGCTTCTGGCCAAGACGATATGCCTTTTCCAAAAATAGAAAGCGATCAGAGAGGATTTCCTCTTGTGATAGCTTCCCATCCACGCCAGAACACATCGGAAATGAGAACTTGGAACCTTCTGTCTGGCTGACTTTCACAAATGGCCTCCGCCTTCTTCATGTGTTCCGTCTTGGTGTATCTGGAGTTCTCGTCTCCATCCAATCTGTGCATGAATCCCAAATCGTAAACAGCTTCAAGGATTTCGTAGCGACCAGTGAGGATTCTATGATTGACCGTTACCGGAGCCGTAATCCTTCCCGTCACTTGTTCCATATCCATGAATGCCCCTTGCCTTGTACTCTGCTATGTGGAATGCCTCAGCCATCTTTCCAAAGAACACCATGATTTCACTCCTGCTGCGACCAAAGTCGGATAGCTCATACTTCTCCATGAGCGACATCAAGTCATCGTACGGTTTCTCTCCGATACCTTTTGGCTCGTAGTTGAGTCCGTAGTCGTATCCAAGACGCTCACACTCTTCCAAGAATTTGAAACGGTCTTCGGAGTCAAGAGGAACCGCAATTGGCTTTCTCATTTTGCTTGGTGCTCCCACGTAAGCACCGGTGGCAAGTCAGGCTTCTCTTTGCTGCCCACTGTTTCACGCAGCATCTTCATTGTGTCTGAATAACGCTGACCCTCAGAGAAGCCGTTCAGGTACATGCTCTTCAGTGGCCCGTCATCCCACAGCTTCACGGTGGTGCGTGCTTTCGTCATTCGATGCAGGCCGTGTGAGTACCCAATTTCATAGGCGTCCAGCAGGTTCATAGTCTCTCCCTTGCTCCCAAGCAATGTCCATTAATTCCATTGACCAAGCTGGAGCTGTGTCAAAAACTTTCTTTGCGTTCTGAAGAATGTCGTCTCGTTCTTTTCTGAGCTTGGTAGCTTTTGTGGTGTCACCATTTTTTTCGATCTCTGCCCTGAATCGAGCATTCGCCTCATTCCAGTCCACGGACATTCTGTACATAGCTGTTTCAATGCTCAGAACTCGCTCGAATTCTTTTTCCCCCTCATCCATAAAGTGCCCTTCCTAAGCTAATCCCATCAAGCCAAGCGTCGTTGAGAACATCTAAGACTTGAGGCACTTCCTTGCTGCCATTGTGAAAGTCTAAGCAAACATTTTTGGCTTGATCGAAGTATTCATTTGATTCTTTTTGGTTTTTGGATTGCGCACATAAAAGAGCAAGTTCTTTCAGTTTCTCCGTGGCAGCCTCAAGTTCTTCAAATCTGTCCATGGCTACTCCAAGTTTAAGCCAAGTTCCTTGGCAAGCTGCTCGGCGGAGTCGGCCTCTTTATCGCTTCTGTCGTCTTCCTTGAGTTTGTCGATTTGCTGAGCCATAGCAATAAGCTCAGTAGACATTTTCTCCGCCTGCTCTGTCAATTTTTCCAGATGATTCATGAGCATTGACATCTCAGCACCGAGTTCTTGGTGTTTGGCAAGGCCTGTCTGGATTGCAAGCCGTCTGGCGTTTCGCTTGGACATGGCAAGAATGATCGCGTCCTGAACTTCCTGAAGGTCGGCAGTGAGAGCAGTGTCTTCCCGCTTTTCATGGGATGCATCTGTCTCTTCTGGTCCCAAGTTCTGCTCAAGTATGACCCTCAAGGCGTCAACTTCAGTTCCAGCAGGGCTAATAAGCGAGTATTCCCAGCATGTATCGTTGTTTCCCGGCCTGATTCGGACGCGAATGTCACGACCGTTTGATGGTCGTAAACAGATTTTTTCCCCATTTTTCGCCTTCCATTTCACCTTTTCTCGTGGTGTCAGAAGGAACTCCCCGCGTACTTCACAACGTTTCAGGACTTCTTCGGCAATGCTCCTTGCAGATTCAAAGCATCGCTTTGCTTGGGAGTCAAAGGCCACCTGTTTCCCGTGAAGTTTCATTTGCACTGTCGCTGCTTTGAGCATCCGTCTTCCCCTTGAATTTAACATCGACATCCAAACCAAAAATATCTTTCATGAGCTGAGCCACAGACTCCTCAGTGACAACATTTTCAATGCCGCCTTCGACCAATGCGTTCATGTGATCGGTGATTGGCAGGAAGAACTTCGCAAATGCTGCACATTGATGAAGCTTTGAGTCCGGAATCCCATTCAGTAATTCGGCAAACAGTATTACTCGGTTGGTAGGTACTGCGACCTGACCACCGTCTTGTTTGCGAAGCGTGATGTACGTCTCCCCCATCACATTTACATAATCAAATGTTGAGGCAGATGTCCCTGATCCAATTGGACCATTGATCCACACGGGCCTAGGCATTAGGCGATTTCCACGAGCAATGTCGGCTGCGAATTTGTTTTCGTCGCTACGCGGCGCAGCGATCGAACCGCCTCATTCGCATCGACGACAACCAGATCATCGCTGAAGACTCGACGAGAGTATTCGATAGCCAATCGCTCAACGAGCGATGTCACCTCCGAAAGACGGACGTTTCGGCATGTGGTGCGAATCCGCTTGCAGCCACGATACGCCGCAACGAAGTAGCTTCCGGACGGATCTTCGTCTGGCGTCCACCCCGCTCGGATGAGCGTACTGGTCTCAGGGCAAAACACTTCCAGCATATCTTGCGTAAGAAGAGTCACGTCTGCGGTGTCATGCAACTGCCCAACGATTTCGCATGTCGCCGGGACACTTGGATATCGCGTGGTCATATTCGTGCTCCTTGTTTTCTCAATTCCGAAATGCACATTGGACGGCCATGAAAACCGCCACCCATCTTCCACTCGACGAACACGTAATGTGTCTTCTCTCCAGAGCAGAGGCCAGCGGAGCGAAGCGGCGAAAACTGCCGCCCGACGCGAACAAAGACTAAATGTCTAGACGTTATGTCTAAAATCCGCTTCCGGCCAATTCGACTCTCGATTGCCGTTGATGAGTCAAGTATATCATCCCCCTTATTTGACTCAATGTCACCTGTTGTCATATTGATTCCTTACGCCGTGCGGCGTGACATGTTTTCTTGCAAAGAACTCTGAGCTTGTTCTTCTCGACGAACTCACGCTCAAAGAATCCCGGCAAGTCGCCGAAGCTCTTCAATGTTCCGCACGATTCAATGTGGTCGACTTCGACGTCCTTTTGGGCAAACGCCTCGCCACATTGTGAGCAAACGTAGGAGTATTTCCTGCGTTTGTTTGGACCTACATATGGGATGCGGGCATCCCTGAGGCACTCGGAGATTGGTGGCCATCGCATGGACATTCGTCGAATGCCGCTGCGAAGGAAGGACCAGAAGGCTGCTTCTGTCCATTGACCACTGGCTCTTGTCCGTGGAACTCTGTCGGTCTTGGGACGTCTTGTCCTCTTATTCATTACTCGGTCCTCAGTAATAGTGAACCACCCCATTGCTCCGCCATTGCTTTGGCAATGCCGGGATATGTGACTGCTCTGTCAGCTCCACGGGTTTCCGATGGGCCAAGTTTGTTTTGGCCGCTGTCAGTTTGATTTGACCAGCGTTCAACGATCTTTCCGTTGATGACTACGCATCGACCGTAGTACCTGTCGGCTGGGTCTGGCACCAAGAGAGGTAGTCCCTTGAGCCACAGACAGGTTCGTTTGCTGGCGTCATCACCAAATTGCCATGGCTGAATGACTTGATCAGGCGGTCTAATCTCTGTGGAGATGAGTCCGACAGGATTCTCGATACAAATTCGAGGTATGTTGCAGTGCATCAAGTCTTCAACGAACCGAAGAGACTCGAGAGTTTGCCTGCTTCTACCGAAAATCCTGTCGTTCCAGTGAATTCCAGACCCACACAGATATGTGCACGGAGGGTGAAAGATCGCCAAATCCCAGTCTTGGTTCAGCAATTCACGTACGTCGCACTGGTAATGGTCACCAGGTTGTGTCGTCGGAATTAGGTCGCAGGAGTAAGCTTCGTGGCCCAAAGCCTTGAATGCTTCTCGCACGACTCCGCTAAATTCGCAGCCAACAAGAACTCTCATTGTTTCCTGTCTTCAGGGAAGACCCCTGGGTATTTGTATCCTACGGTGGATGGAGCCTTGCCGCCTCAATTGCAGGCGGCAAGAAACTCAGCGATGGCGGATTCAGGAATCAAATACCGCCCGCCCTCAATGATATGCCGTAGAAAGGCTGTCTCTCCCGTCTTACGGTTGACCACACCAATGAGCATCCACTTCCTGATGCATGAAATACTGCGTCTGGACTTAAGGCGTCCTCTCACCTGACTTGGTGTAAGCATCTTCTCTTCGTTCAAGTCACTCATTTGCTGTGCCGAAAGTGTAGAAAGTGGAATAACAGCACGATGTATCGTATCAGGCATTCCTGAATGTTCAAGACCAGAGCATGATCGGCACATCTAATCAACTCTGAGGGGAGGATGATACTTATGGCCGATTTGGTTCCTGGCGCTACGACTCAGACAACGCCACCTGCTGAACAGGTGACAGCGCCAACGTCGTTCAATTCTTTCAAAGACGCCTTCGCTTCAAAGTTTGAAGGGCTTGATCCTTCCATTGACGAAGATTCGCTCATTCAGTCGATTGAGCATGCCACTTCTCGGGCAAGTCTGCTGGAAGACAACGAAACCGAAGACACTCTTCGTGCTTATCGCGAAGCGCACGCCTTCAAGCAGCAAATCGCTGGCGAGTATGACGAATTCCAAAAGTGGAAGGCGTCTCAAAAGCCAGACGAAACGATTTCAAAGGAAGTCGACAAGGCTGTCGCTGAGTTTCAGCGTAAGTACAATCCAGTCAAAGTTGATCCCAACATCATGCCGATGTTGGAGCGCGATGAACGTACTGGAATGTGGCGAGCCAAACTTCCTGAGTTGGCACCACGGGCTGAAGAAGCCAACCGCATGATGATGTACCGGCAGCAACTTGCCGAAGAAATGTATTCTGATCCGTATGCGTTCGGTGCTGAGATCGCCCGACCAATCGTTGATCAGTACAAAGCTGAAATCCTCAAGCAAATTGAGGAACTCAAGAGTCAGCTTGCTCCAATTCAGCAAACAGCACAAGAACAAGCCCTGAGCCAGTTCGAGTGGCAGCACAAAGACGTTCTGTTCGTCGAAAAAGACGGCAAAACTGAGCTGTCCCCGGCAGGAATGGCTTACGAAAAAGCCTGCAAAACAGGGATGAATCCCAAGGATGCCATGGAATTTGCCAAGGAAATGGCCAAATTGGTCGCTCCTCCGGTAGAAACCAAGGTTGTTGATCCAAAGGAAGTTGCGAAGGACGTCAAGAAGGCGTTCGTTGCCAAGGCGAAGCAGGTTGACAAGAAG
>OFQY01000042.1_pt1 | contig 47830 bp, 70 predicted proteins | sample 1542991 | NCBI WGS metagenome assembly OFQY01 (sample SAMN07774224, study PRJEB24372) | wastewater metagenome | isolation source: Exp Tend VB 10WW | collected 2016-02 | reverse complement strand
GCGGTCGCATTCCATACAGCCAAGGCCGAGGGCGCCCGCGTCGGTCTCGTGGACCCCGAAAAGGTCGTCGAGACCGCCGGCAAGTTCCTTGAGTTCCTTTCCGCCAAACCACCTGCGTCTCCTCCCTCGAAGGAGGACGCGCTCAAGGACTTCCGGTCCGTGATGGAGGCCGCGAACGCAACCCGGAAGGTCGACGGCTTCCACAAGCTGAGCCTCGAAGTGTTCGCCGAGGCGGTCAATCTTCGGAAGTGGGAAAACACCGGCTTCCGGTCGATCAGCGAGCTTCAGGAAATGCTCGGAGACGCGAAGTTCCGACGCCTGACGCGAGCGATGGACCTCAATCCATGCAAGTTCGAGGTCGAAGTGAAGAGAGAGGAAGAGGCGTGATTGAAATAGAAAAACTAAAGGAGCTTGGAGACCACGACAAGGCCGACCTCGTGGTCGTTCTCGCCAAGGCCGGCTTCAGCCACGGGCAGGTTCGTCAGTCGGTTATTTCCGACGGAGAGACCATGCGTATCGAGACCGAGGCTGATCTCGCTCGCGTGGACCGGAAGCTCGTCATGGTCAGATACTTGGAGAGTGAATGAACATCCTCGAAATGAAGCCGCACCCATTAGCGGCGAAGATGCCAGCCCAGGCGAAGCACGAACGGGCGGCGCTCAAGCAGTCGATGGAAGAGCAGGGCTTCGACCCGAAGGAACCGATCGTCATTTGGAACGATCCGAAACTCGGGGAGGATCGCATCCTCGACGGCGTCAATCGCCGCGACGTCGCCAAGGAACTCGGGATCGACCGAATCCCGACGATCCGCTTCGAGGGCGACCGGCTCGCCGCGGTCAAGTACGTTCACTTCCGACAGATCGCCCGTCGGTCGCCGAATCCCTCCCAACGGGCCGCGATCGTCGCCAGTTACCGCGAAGACCTCGGGCTCGGGATCGAGAAGGCCGCCGAGGTCGCGGGCGTCAGCGTCAGCCAAATGGAAAAGGCTTCCTCGCTCAAGAAGAAGTCGAAGAAGCTCAGCGCTCGAGCGATGCGTGGGGAAATCTCCGTCAACCAGGCGATCAAGTCGATCGAGCGGATCACGCCCGAGACTCACGACGCGAACGAAGACCCTTGGGACGAGATTCAGGCGACCAAGGAACGGCTGATCGCCGCGAGGGCCGCGTTGATCGAGTGGTCGAACAAATACCTCGACCCGTGCCTCGACCGCCGCGGAGGGGAAATGCTGAAGGCTGCGATCGGGTCGCGCGCTCGAGTCGTCGCCGGCAAGCGAGTCGAAGGGCTCGGCATGATCGAGGAGATGCTGGCGATCATCCAGCGGAACATGCCGAACGAAAAATGCCCAGTGTGCAAAGGCGCTGGCTGCGACGAGTGCAAGAACCGCCGCTACATCACCGCCCACGAGAAGGCTCAAGCGAAGAACGCGGAAAGGAACGGTGCGAAGTGAAGACCGACAACATCAAGCCGCCGCGGTTCCGATGCCGGACGATTCCATTAAAGTGTCGGCGAGACCGCCACGCGAACGACGTTTGCGGCTTTCTCGACCACCCAAGGGCTCCGGCGTTTTCGTGCAATCCTCGCGGTCAATTGATCCACAGAACAAGATTCCTTAGCGCGATCATCTGCCGTGGAGAACTATCCCATTATCACGTCAGCTACCTTTGCGGGAACGGGTTCAATATCGATCCTGAGTTGATCCGAGACGTCATGTTCGCCGACCCTCCGGAAGATCGTCTCTTGTGCTCGGCCTGTCACGGCAAGTCCGAGGGGATGCGACTTCCGACATCAGACCAGTTGGCGGGCCGACACGTCCATCGCGGAATTCTCGTGCCGACGCAAGTCTGCTGCCAGCACGAGACGAAGTGATCTTTCATTCCATGCAACCGGAGTGACGATTGTTCCAGCTTCGCCATTACCAGCCCGAGGCTGTCGGCGCCGCGTTCCGCCGCTGGGACGCTGGCGACCGCGGTACGTTGACTTGGCTCGCCACCGGCACCGGCAAGACCGTCATCAGCGCCATGGCGACGAAGCGGATCGTCGAAGGCGGAGGCCGTCCGCTGTTCATCGCGCACCGCGAGGACTTGCTCGACGGCGCCCACGACGCCATGCGCCGGGAGTTGTCCGGCCTTCAGATCCGCTACGAACTCAACATCGACCGCGTGACCGAATACGAGATCAACGCCCGGCCGCCGGACGCCGTCGTTGCGTCCGTGCAGTCGATCCACAAGCGGCTCGAAAAGTATCCGGCCGATTTCTTCTCCCACATCATCGTCGATGAAGCCCACCGCGGGGCCGCCGCGACCTACCTCAAGATCATCCACCACTTCGACGAGGCGAAACTCCTCTACCTATCGGCGACTCCCGGCCGATCCGACGGGAAGACGTTGTCGGGATACACCTATCAGCCCGGCGCCGAACTGACGAAGGACCAGAAGGCCCTTCAGGCGATGTGTTGCCAGTCGGTCGCCTACGAAATGCCGCGGTCGAAGGCGATCGAGGCGGGATGGCTCGTGCCGTTCATCCCGTGCATCGTCAACGTCGACGTCGACTGGTCGACCCTCAAGATCAAGGGCGGGGACTACTCGCAGGAAGACCTCAACAAGATCATGAAGGACGATGGGCCGCTCCACAAGGTCGCGATCGGGCTCAAGGAACGAGTCCCTGACAAGTGCGGCGTCGTCTTCATGCCGGGCGTCGAGTCCGCCAAGGGCCTCGCCCAAATGCTCACGCGCACCTACGGGATCAACGCGGAGTCGCTCGACGGGAAGACCGAGAAGAACTTGCGGCGAGGCATCGTACGTCGCGCCAAGTCCGGCGAGCTCCAGTGCCTCGTCAACGTCGGCGTCGCGGTCGAGGGATTCGACTCCCCGTACTGGGAATACGTCGCCGATTGCCAGCCGACGAAACACGCCGGCCGCTACGAGCAGAAGCTAGGCCGAGGCGTCAGGCCGATCGACCCTGCGATCTTCGACGGGCTCAGCGAACGCCACCAGGCCGCCGAGCGACGCGCAGCGATCGCGGCGTCCTCGAAGCCGACCTTCTTGATGATGGACTTCATCGGGCAAATGGGGCTGCTCTCGAAGCCGATCAATTCCTTCGACGTCCTCATGGGAGAACTCCCGCACCACGACTATAAGGGCCAACCGAAGCCGTCTGACGCGAACGTTCGGAAGGTGCTCGCCAAGCGTCCGGGGATGACGCTTCAGGAGGCGCGGCAGCGGGCGAGCGACGAACAATACTTGCATGAATTGATGATGAGCAAAAGGTGGTCGGCCGAGGTCCAGGGAGAGGTCCGAACGCAGGAGTTCGAGAACTATTACACGATCCCTTGGACGTGGACGCAGGAGCCCGAGAAGGGGCCTCGTCGTCCGCCGCCCGGCAAGGAAGCGACCGAGAAGCAGAAGCGTTACATCCTTCGGCTTTACCGGGAGAACGGGCGACCGATGCCGACGCGCGAGTTTATGGACGGCTTGACGAAGGGCCAAGCGGGAGCGGTCATCAACCGATTGAAGGAGGGCGTGAAGGTATGAAGTGGCAACCGATTGAGACGGCGCCGAACGATGGAACTCCATTTCTTGTGTGGCTTCCTGTGCCACAGTTAAACTCAAACTTCCAAGTCGCCATTTTTAGGCCTAACGTCAAACTCATTGGCGGGCGATTTGCATTCGATGCCTCATGCGAACCAACCCACTGGATTCCGCTTCCCGAACCTCCGAAGGAGAAGCCGTGAGCCAGGACTTGATGGACTACTGCCGTCGCTGCGGGCGAATGAAGGCCGCCGATGGGTATCCGTTCTGCGGGGGAAGCTACTGTCAAATGGAAAGCGGGCCGGACGACGATGATCGCCCGACCGCCGAGACGGTCAACTTTGAAGACACCAGCCCGGAGACGCCATGAGAACACTTAAAGAGTTCGCCGAACTTGTCGACGGAATGCGGGTCGCTCAACGGTCCTACTTCCGTTCACGTAATCCCGATTCGCTCCTGCTCTCGAAGCAGCGGGAGGCTCAGGTCGACGGAGCAATCGCTGCCATCCTCTCCGACGAGACGGGGATGTTCAGCCAGCCCACTGGAACCTACGCGGAGAAACCTCTCGATGAGTGATATAGACCTCGAGCGAATCCCAATCCTGACGCCGGCGATCAGCGCGGCTGCCGACGCGTGGAGCATGAATGCCGCACATGCGGCTCAGACCGCAAGGATGATCTCCAAGCGAAACGAGAGAGCGAAGGAGTGGGCGGAAGAATACAAGATCAACGGCCCGTGCCAGCTTGACGCCGTCGTTCTCCTTCAGGACGGCTCGGCCGCGATTGTCACAAAGGAGGCTCTCAACTATTTCTTCGAGTTCAATTTCGTCAGGAATCGAACCCCGTTCGTCGCCGTCGTCCCTCGCGGGCCGGCGATGTGGGGAGCGATGGCCGAGTTCGAGACGCGGGAAGTTCCCGCGCCGTACTATCCGACGATGATCTTCGGATGCAAAGTGATCGCTGTTGGAGTGCGCCAATGAGCGAGGTAAAGAGAATGCGGCGAGATCGCTACTGGATCAGGTTTCACGTTGGCGAATGCCCGGTTTGCGGCAGGGACGCGAGCTACCGTGAACGAGTCTACGACGAACCGAAACCTGATGACGACAGAAAGCGTTACGTCCAGATTCCTAACACGCTCACCTACGACCATTGCATCGAAAGGGAGAGCCTTTGAGCGAGAACGCGAACGCATTCTGGGCGAGCGTCAAGGTTGCGGCGGCGAACCTGAACCTCGAGATCAAGGTCCACGAAGACGGGCGAATGGGCCTTCACCACCTGAAGGATAAAGGACGCCCGGACAGGCCGACCGAGAAGGCCGTCGAGACGTTCCGCAACTTCGTCGGCAGGCCGGACAACCGGGCGATGATCCTCAAGGCGAATGGGATCGAGCAGCAGGCCGACGGGATCGCCCTCGACGCTCGCAGGTGGAAGCAATGGCTTGAGTACCGCCGCCACGGATGGGATCATGTTTTTGGGACGGTGTACGGAGAGACGATCGACTTCGCTACCGTTCGAGACAGCCTTCTGCGAAGCTACAGCGAGACGGTCGGATGGGTGCTCGCCGTCTACCGTCTCGATAAGGCTCTCAATCAACATATGGCTTCGATCCGGGAGAAGAACCTTCAAGTCATCCCCGAGGCGTGGGCGGCCGACTGGGGGATCGAGATTCCGGTTCGCCAGCCAGAAGCCGACGAGGACACCTCGTCGGCTTCGCCGCCGCCGATCCAAAATAAGCCCGAGCGAGTGAAAGAGAGGACGTTGTTCGATGGATGATGAAGACGATTCGGTCGACGGACCGCGAGAAGTCGATGAATGCCCGGTGTGCAACAGCGAGCAGGAGCGAAGCCACGACATCGGCTGGATTTTCAACTGCCAGTTCTGCCCGGTTCAACTTCAGTGGCGGAAGGACGAGGACGGAACAGTCTACCTCGACATCTCGCCGCACGAGGCCGCCAAGCAAGAGGCCCTCTGTAACAACCGGAACGTCGAGGAGATCACGCAGGCCGACATCGACGCCCTCGACAAAATCCCGCGGAGATTCGGATGAGCGAGTTGCATCAAATGCAAGACGAGGAAGAAGTCGCGGATCTGCTCGACGACGCGATCTATGCGCGCGTCAGGGGCCGGTCGACCGCCGAACTCGGGGCCTCGAAGAACTTCCATGTCGATTGCCCGTGCTGTGGATACCGCACCGAATACGACTTCACCGAAGCCCAACAGTCGAAGATCGACAAAGGCGAACAGACGCTCAAGCGGAAGGTGCGAGACCGCATCCAATACTACTTCACGAACTCCTGGCACTGGAAGACCCACGAGCGACAACAGGCCGGGCCGAACCGCAGCAAGTGCGTTCGTTCTGATTCGATCGACATGGTGTGGCAGACCGGGACCGGACACACTCTTCGCTGGCTTTACAGGATGTCGAAGAAGCGCGGGCTCAAGAACTGGTTTGCGATCCTCTGGCACAACGCGCCGGTCATCGGGGAAATGTTCTTCGCTTGCAAGCTGGGGAGTCTCTTCGACGTCCTCAAGGGGATCGCCGACGACTCGCCGGAGTTCGCTCTCAGACTCCGGCAGGTCGCCGACAACGCGCTCAAACGGGACGGATCAGCGAGTCACGCTGACCTTGGTGATGACGGGCCCGCGGGGCGGCGCGAGAGCGGTGTCGATCGAGGATTCGATCCCGATTCCGCCTTCACGGTTTAAGAGCTTCTGGCGCTCGGCCTTCTTGGCCATCAACCCCTCGGAGTCCTCGCAGCAGTCCTCGACCATCGCGATCATGTCTTGCTCGAGTGTTTCGAGCCAGCCCTGCGTCACCGGCATGTTCCCGATCGGGACCGGGAGGCCGCGGTTGTCGGTGACGCCCGTGAGATGCCCCTTCTTCTTTCGGTAGCTCTCGACAATCTCCTGAACGCGGCCGACGTCGAGGATAAACCTCCCGACGCTCGACAGGTTTTCCTTGACCTGCAATGCTTCCGGCGACAGGTCCACCAGGGCAACGTCGCCCTCTTCTCGGCTCTTGGCCATCGAACGCTCCTTTGAGAAACAAACTACTGATTCAGTCCGCCGAGCCTCGGGTCGTCCGGGGTGGCTTCTAGGTCCGCCCTGATCGCCTTCCACTTCTCAAGAGTCTCCGGCGGGATCGGATACTTGACTCCTTCCGGGTCTTCCTGGGCGATGTCCTGCCCGAGCGCGAACAGTCGTCGCTGGATAGCACGGAAACTCCCCGGATACGGAGCACCCTTGACGTACTTGCCTGGGTTCTTCGGGTCGGCTACGTCCGCCTCGGAGTCTCTCGCGATCAACGGGTCTTCGCCGGCAGCCTTCGCCGCGAGGAACGCCCTCGATCGGCGATCGTAGTCCGCGAGAAGGGTCTCGAACGTCTTGGTCCGTTCGTCGAACGTCTTCTTGACCCGCTGGCCGTTGACCGTGTTGAATCGGTCGTTGACCATCGCCGCCGCTTCGCGTCGCTGCCTGATAGATTCTTTCGATGTCTCGTTTCTGGCTGCGTCCGCCTCGGTCTTGTTGGCTCCCTGCTCTCGAAGCCTTTCCTCTTGTTGCTGCCTGAGTCTCAGCTTGTCCTCGGCGTAAGGGTCGAGGTTCACCCGTGGTCCGTACCGGCCGTATGGAGAAGCTCCGAATCCCGGCCCGAGCAGGATCGCGCCGCCGACGTTCTGAGCCGACGGACCCATCGGGCCGCCGGAGAACTGAGCGTTCGGGGCGGCGCCTTGGAGCGATCCCATGCTTCGGAACTGAGCCCACATGTCCGCGTCCTTCTCGCGGGATCGGGCTCGATTCGCGTCGCCACGCTGGGCGAGTTGATTCCGCTCTGCTTCGCGGGCGTTTCGATCCTCTTGGACCTTGGCGTCGTAGGCTCGGTTCTTTTCGAGTTGCTGCTGCGGGCTGACGTGTTTGCTCGGTCCTCGATCGACCTTCGTGACGCCGGGGACATAGTTGTCTTTCAGGAACGTCTCGACGGCGTCCTTGGGCTTCAGCGGGTTCTCGGCGAGGAACGTGTTCTCGATCGAGCCGAACTGCTGGGGCTCGTACTGGCCGGTTTTTGCGAACTGGTTGTCCCGGCCGGCGGCGTACTGATCGACGTTCCGGTTCGCCTGCTCGGCCATCGGCCCGGACGATCCGATGCCGTAGACCTCTTTCGCTGTCTTCTGGGCTTGGCTTGGCGGCGCGGAGACCGGATTCGGATTGCCGACGTTCGGATCATTGCCAGAGTAGTCGTCGAGATTAGGCTCGGTCGGAGGCCCGGCTGGATCGACGCCGCCCCCGGCCGACAGTTGCCGGTCGAGGTTCCGCATGTAAGCCTCGTAGTCGAATCCCGGTCCGGTCGCGTACATCGTTCGCCCTCCAGTTGCTTTCTATGCAACTTCACTTGAGGAATGGATGCTTGTCGCTAGCCTTGCCGCCTTCAAGGAACGGATGCTTCTTGCCTGATCCGCCTCCGAGGAATGGATGAGTTCCTGATTTCGGAGCGTCGAGGAACGGGTGCGGCTTCTTTGCGCGAGCCTTCGTTCCGTGCTCTCCGACAGGGCCCATGAGGCCGGTCAATCTTCCGATCCCGGCAGCGGCAGGAGCCATGTCGACAGTCGCCGCCTTCGCCGCTCCTGCGAAATCGCCCTTCGCGAGCTTCGTAGCCCCCTTGACGGCTGCGCCCATGAGCGGGTTGTTGAGTTCGAGGGCTCGGCTTCCTGCGTGAGCCCCCTCGAAAAGCTTCTTGTCCTCGCCCTGCATGAAGTTCGACGAGAGGATGTCGACGAGGAAGTGGGCGGGGCCAAGCATTCCGATGTAAGACAGGTTTTCGAGGAATCTCGCCAACTTGCCGCGATCTCTGCGGAGCGGGTCTTTCCCTTGGAAAGCCGAGGAGAGATCGGCGACGACCTCGCCCGCGACTTCCGCTCCAACGGCGCGAGTGACCGCTCGCTCGACGGCGTTCCTGAATCCCTGCTTGGCGTCGCCGAAAGGGTTTAGCCGCTGAAGACCCCGCATAAAGAAATTGGCGTTCTGATCGACCCCCTCGGCTGACATTCTCCAGATCCGCTCGACGTCCTTGAACGTCCGCTTGGCGGTGTTGATCCCGTAGGACAGGTAAGGGAGCACATAGCGAAGGACGGCGTCATTCTCGAAACTTCCCTTGAGGGCCGGATTCCTCGAATGAATCTGGGTTTCTGTCTGAACCGATCGGCCGAACGAGCGAGATGCGTCGAGCCTCTCCTGCTCGGTGAACGCTTCCGGGTTGCGGAAGACGTCTTGCACCGATTGAGGGATGTTCATTTCGTCCATGAGCAAGTGATCGGACTTGGTCGCGCCTTTGGCCAGCATCTCCTCGGCTTTGAACTTCCCGGCGGTGAATGCCGTGGTATCGTGGAAGTCTTTCACGAAGTCGTTGAGCCGCTCCGTCGGGAATCGGTTTGCATTCGCTGCAAGAACGCTTTCCGTGAGTCGGTGGCGATCGTAAACGTCGGAAGCCGCCATGAGAAACTTCTCGTGGAGAGCCCCGGCCAGCTTCGCCTCTTCCGACGCCTCTCCGTTCCTTAGAGCCGTCTTCGCGACCGCCTTGGCGTAATTGAGAGCGCCGGTCATCGCGGGGACTTCGAGGAGCGTTTGCGACGACGAGACGACCGACTGCCGAGACAGGTTCAGCATTGGAACGATCCGGCCCATGACTCCGCGAAGGGCCTGATTGAAGATCGACCGCGAAGTGTTCATCTCCCACTTCGCCGGATTCGCCCCGACGTATCCCGCTTCCGGTCGTCGATAGATCGCCGCCAGCATTCCTTCCGCCGCCTTGGCGACTTCGGGACCGCCCGCTTGGAGTGCGGGACCGAGCTTGGTCGATGTCAGAATTCCGTTCGCGTCCGACCCTTCAGCGACCGCCTTGGTGACGTCCTGCCCGAGGTGCTTGATTCCACCGAGCCGCATCCACTGGGAGCGGATCAACTGCGTGATGTTCCCTTCCGTGTTGAGAGAAGTCGCCACGGGAGAATAACGCAGGATCGGACGCCATTGGCCGGCGTCGTCCTTGATCGCCGCAGGCATCATCTTGAGGAGTCGCTCGAACTCGAACGCGGACGGTCGGTCGAGCGGAGCCGCCGTCATTGACTTGAGGGCCTCGCCGATCGCGTTCGCTTCGGCGTCCGGGTAGATTCTCCCGAGCAGTGTGTTGAGTTTATCGAAGGTCGGGTCTCCCTCCTTGAGCCACGAATAGGCGTCGGGGTCGATCTGCTGAATCCATCGCTCTCCCTGCTTGGCTTTGAAGTCTCGGCCGCGAGCCGTCTGAACTCCCAACGATTCCGCCTCGTCTCCGGTCTCCTTCATCGCCTTGACATACTGTCGTGCGAGATCCTGCGCCTCAGGAGTCGACAGCGCACGCTCCTCGGTCGTAATCCCCATGAGCGGGGCGTTGCCATCGACGGCCGCCTGAAACCGACCGACCATAAGATCGCCCGCTCCGGCTTCCTTCCATGCCGCCGGCGTGAACAGTTCGGTCGCTTCCTCTCTGGCGGAAGGCGACTTAAGGACTGCCTCTTGGGCGGCGTTGTATTCGCGAACAGGGCGGGCCGCGCGTGACTCTCCGTAGTGGATGATTTCTCGCCCTTGCTCGGCAAGCTGTCGGCCGACGACGCTTCCTGCTCTCCGGGAAGCGTTTTCGAGTTTATCGACGTGGTTCATCGCGAACCCGGTTTCGCGTCGCTCCGCGCGAACCGATGGAACGTCATAGGTCGTCGTCTTCGGAGGCTCAGGGCCGCCGGGAGACCATTCGCCTACCAGTGGCGGCTGTTTGGCTGGAGGTGGAGCGGAGCGCCTCTCGATCGCCGTTGGCCCGCTCGGCCCGGATGGTGCTCGGTAGAGAGCGGGAACCGTTGGTCCCCCGCCGCCAGGAGCGTTTGGCGACGGGGGCGGCGCAACGTCAGCGGCGAGAGTTCCGCCGGGCGCCTGATCGGTCAGCAGCCCCGGCCGGACTTCTTGCCCTTGGGCATCGACTTGGGCGGCATTTTGGGCGGGGACTTCTTGGTTCCCTTGGGCGGTCGGCTCGACGGACGCGAGCCTTGGGTCGACATTGACTTCGCCATTTGGCGCTCCTTGCGTCGGCTGTACAGGTTGCTCCACGCCGGCCGACTTCGGCGATGGTTCGGAAACATAGACGTCGTTGTACGCTTGCTTCGCCGCTGCTGCGGCGTCCGCTTCTTCGGCTATCTGCCGGTTTAGTGGGTTCGTCGGGGGAACGGATGGAGTTGCATCCCGTGCAACCCCGCTTTGAGCCATTTCCCTGAGCTTGGCGACGTTCTCCGCTTTCGTCGAGTTCCACGCCGATTGGCCGCCGAGGTCGCGGACGGCCTGCCGCGCCGCCTTCTCGGTCAACTGGCCGAGGTCCGACTCCAGTTGAGGGCCGCCACCCGTCTTAATTTGGGCCTTCACGCGACCCGAGATCATCGCCGCCTCTTCGGGCGTAATTCCTCTTCGCGCTCGGGAAGCGGGAGAAGCGGCCTCCACGGCGGGAGTTCCGACCGACTCAAGTTCCGCGATCGCCGCAGGGGAAAGCCCGAGGGTCTCGCCGACGTCGGCCCCTTCGGACGCCGCCTTGCTCGCAGCCAGCCCTCCAATGTCTTCGGCCCTTCCGGTCGGCGTCGCGCGGCGTTCGGCTTGCGATCCCATTCGGGCGTTGTCGCGGAGGGCCTGACGGAGTTCTGTGTCGGTCATCGTTGCGTACCGCGCGAATTCAGCCTCGTCATTCTCGACGGGAGAAAGCATGGCAAGCAGTTTGTCGGCCTTCTTTTGCGGGATGTTCAGTGACAGGTGGTTCTTCACTCCAGCGATCTCGTCGGCAGCGTCGACGATCCGCTTGTATTGTTCGTCGCGAGGGCGAAGCGGACCCGGGCCGAGGTCGATCGCTCCGCGTCGAACCGGGTCTCCACTCGATGGGAAGTTGATCCCGCGGCCGAACTCCGGCTTGAGGCTGGAGGCGAGACCGCCGATCGCTTCGCCGACCGTCGGGTTGTTGATCCCGGCCCCCTCAGCGGCCCTCGCCGCTTTCGATGCAGCGCCCATGACCCCGCTTGCTGCGTCGTGGATCGGAGCGCCGATGCCGGGGAGTGCGACCGCCGACCGAGGTCCAGCCGACAGCAACGCCAGTGCGTCGAGCGCTGCGAGTCCGCCGCTGACGGCTCGGTCCTTGAACGACGCCTGCGGGTCCATCGCCGTCGCCGCTCGCTCGCCGAGCATTTCGGCCCGCTGGCCTTGGAGTGTTCCGTGCTCGTCGATCGGGCCGCCGAACTGCGTCTCCCCTTTGGCGTCGGGAGTCTTCGGGATCAGATTGGCGAACGGCTTGAGGAACGTCTTTCCGGCCGCGATCTCGTCGCCGAACATTCCCTCGTTCTTGCTGCCGAGCAGTTTGTTCGCCCCGTACAGCATCGCCATCCCGGGCGGAGTCGCGGCGAGCGTGTCGCCGATGTGGCCGAGTGCTCCGGGGACGCCCGATCCGAGGCCGAGAGCGAACGCTGAGCCGGGGTTGCTCATCAGTTCGTTTCGCATCTCCTCGTTCTTTCGAGGAGTCACCTGATCGGTGTACGTGGGAGTCGCCGGAGGCTTGGGATAGGCGATGTCCGTGGCGGGTGCGGCCTGCGTCTTCCGCATCGAACCGACGCCGACCGCTTCCGGACGAAGGTCAACCGGCTCGTCGAGCATCGAGCCGCCGAACTGAGACCTGTAGGCGTTCTCGGCTGCGATCGCCGCGTCCAAATCATCGAGTTCGGCGGGCGACGGCATGGCTGTTCTCTCTCATGCGAGTTGCATGGAATGCAAGGAAGAGTACTTCCCGTTAAAGAGTGATATTCGTGATGACGCCGACGAGTTCTGCGTTGGTTGGCGTCGCCACGAACAAGCTCAGCGTCCCCTCGACGGGTTGCTCGAACACGGGGATGTCGTCGAACGTCATCAGCCGAGGAGGAGGAGTTCGGTCAAGCGCCCTTCCGATCGCGATGAGTTCCTCAATGATCCTCGTTCCGGGCGGATCGTCCGGCATGGCGACCCTCGGCATCGACAGGTACGCTTTCATGTGGAAGGCGATTTCCGGCGATGTCACAGCGTAAAGGCTGAAGCTGACGGGCCTTCCCTGTGGGTCGATCTCTTTGACCGCCGAACTTACGAGCCTTCGGAAGTAGGCCATTGGGTCGCTTCTGAAACTGCGAGGAGAAAGTCCCGTCGCGCCGTTAATCTCGATCATCGAACGCTCCTTAAAAAACTACCGCTCCTTAGAGCCAGCCCCCGCCGCCAATGATCGGGAGATTTTGTGATTGAGCCCAGTTCCAAGCATTCGACCACCCGTAGGCGTCGTTGAGCGAGGAGTTCTGGCCCTGCGACGTCGACTGGTTGTTCGACTGGTTCTGGCTGTTCGCCTGATTCTGCGACTGGTTGTCGCTCGACGAGACGTTCTGCCCGAAGAGGGCGTTGATGACGTTCGCGTCGAGGCCGAGCCGCTGAAGGTCTTGAGCCCGCTGGTTGATGTTCTGGGCCGCGTTCGTCTGGTCGAACTGGCCGCTCGCCTGCCGGAACGCCGCGTCCTGCTTGTCCATGTTCTCGACGTGCTGCGAGGCTCGCTGCTGGTCGATCTGGGTCAACTGCTGCTGGATCGCCGGACTGTTCTCGTCGAGGCCGGACGCGCGAGCCTTGCGGAGGATCGTCTCCTTCTGGGCCTGAGCCGCGCCGTCGATCGCCGCATTGTCTCGGTTCGCAGCCGCTTGGAACTGTTGCATCGTGTACGGGTTCGCCGCGTTCGCTTCTCGGGCCGGTCCGGCGCCGAGCAGGTCGTGAACGTCGCGGACGTCCATCGTCTGCTTCGCGTCCGACTGCGAATGCCCGGTCGAGGAGCCCGTGCTCGTCGAGGTTCCCGTCGAGCTTCCGGTGGACTGCGAGGAGTTCGTCCCTTGGCTCTCGCCGTGCGACGTGTTCTCGCTCTGGCTTCCGCCTTGAGACTGAGCCGAGCCCGTCTGCCCAAGGTTCTGGGCCGTTCCGCCGCCGGTTCCCGTTCCGCCCGAGGAGAGGCCACCGAGCCCTCCGTACATGCCGCCGCCGCCGACCACCCCGCCACCGTTCTGGCCGTTCTGCCCCGCCGGTCCCGGAGGGCCGACTGGTCCGGGCTGAGGAGTCGGAGTCGGCCCGGGGGCTGGAGCGGGAGGAGGACCGCCGAGACCGCCGTACATCCCTCCTCCGCCCTGGACGCCGCCGCCTCCTGTTTGATTTCCTCCGGCCCCCGATGCGCCAGCACTTCCGGGTGAACCACCGCCTCCGCCGCCCCCGCCAAAATCGGTGATCCCTGAAGTGCTGAGACCACCCATCGAGCCGGGACCGCCAAGGCCGCCGCCGCCCATTGGCTCACCGTAGGAGCCGGAGGAACCACCGTTTCCGGTGGATGTTGGTTTTGGCGCCGGGTTGATGAGGCCGCTCCCGGTTGAAGACGAGTTGCCTTTGTCTCCGGGTCCGAGCGAGGAGTCCCAAGCCGGGTCGAAGTCCGCCGCTGGCCCGCCGCGAGTCGCCGCGCCTTCCGCCGACGCCGCTCCCGAGTTGAACGGGTCGCCGGGGCTCGGGAGTCCCGAAGGCGTGTAATCCGACGTGTCCGTGATCGGGTTGTAGGTCGTATCCGGCGGCATGTCGGAAGGAGTCGATGGAACCGGGCTCGCTCCCATCGAACTGATCGCATCCGGACTGGCCGCGCCGAGGTTCGGGTCTTTGCCGACGACCATCGGAGTCCTCGTCGGCCCCCCGCCACGCTGCGGAGTCGTCGCCGACCCGGGGCCTGACGACTGGCCACCAACCGCCATTCCCCCGAGCGATCCCATGCCGCCCCCTGGAGGCTTCGGAGGCGGAGCCATGTACCCGCCGACGCCGCCGCTCCCGGTTGCGTTGTACCCACCGCCGCCCATGACGTTGTTCGCCGCCCCAGCAAGCTGGTTCGACGCCGTGATTCCATGCTGGGCCGCACCGAACGACTGGTTGGCCAGCGAGAGCCCCTGACGCCCCGCGCCCGTCTGCGGGGGATTTCCGCCGCCTGACGCCATTCCCCCGAGCGAGCCACCCATCGACCCGCCGCCGGACTGGCCTCGCCCTTGGCCTGCACCGAATCCGCCACCCATCGGGCCGGGGACGCCCCCGCCTCCGCGAGGATCGAATCCAGACGATCCTCCACCTGCCGGAGGACCGCCCATTTGAGCAGGACCGGGATGACCGCCGCCGTCGTAGTAGACGTTCCCGCCCGCAGGCGGTCCGCCGCCCATGTTCGCCGGGCCGGGAGTTCCGCCCGCGCCGCCGGTTTGGCCGTAGGTGGTCGGTGGTTGACCGCCTCCGGAGTTGACCGGGGGGACGGTGAAGCCGCCGCCTGCACTCGATCCGCCGTTCATGTTGACGGGAGGCCTGGCAGCTGGAGCGGTGATCCCGTTCGACTTCATGCCCTGAGCGGCCATTCCGCCAAGCTGGGCCGAGTTGTTCGGGACTCCCGCCCGGAACGCCGTCCCGCCCGTCCCGCCCGGAGGCGAGAAGGACGGCATCGAGGGCAAGCCTCCGATGTTAGGGCTCGTGCCTGGATTCGCGACGCCGGGCTTTTTGAGTGGCATGACCATGAAGACGCCCCCTTTGGATGGAGGCAGTTTATGGATTCTAGTCTTCTCGATAATCCAAAGGGTCTCCGTGATCCGATTCTTCGAACGGAAGAGGGTCGGTCGGAGGAGTTGCATTTGATGCAACTTTCGCTTCCTTCTTCTTCTCTCGTTGGTCGAGGACCACGTTCCCGAACAGCTTCTCGATCGGTCGGTCGTAGAACATCGCTACCCGCATCGCCGCGGCGAGATTGCAGTTGTCGCCCTTCTCCATACCCGACAGATGCGACCCGCTGACTCCCGCGCCGGTCGCCGCCTGATTCACGTTCAGTCCGAGCTTCGTCCGCTCCTTTTCGAGCGTGTTCTCCGGGAAGTAGTAGGTCGGCCCTTCCGCCTTCTTCCGCTTGAGACCGCTCTCTTTGATCTGAGCCGCCAGCTTCTCGGCAGGGCTCATTTCCTTCTTCGCCACGTCATTCGCTCCCTTCATGCAAACTGAACACCACCAACGCTCCTTCCCCGAAAGGATCGGGGTCATCCAGCGACCGCAGTCGCATTTCCGCATCTAATCCGCTTCCTTCCTAGTGGCTGGGGTTAGGGCTATTGGGACTAAGCCGACTCGAACGGCTTCTTGCTGGAACTCCTCAGCGCATCGCGAACTTGCTTCAACGGAGCCTGGCAACCGTGCAAACCCTCACACTCTAGTCCCATTTTCCTTCCCCTATTCCTTTCCATCAGATTGAGAGAGCAGAGCGGCGGCGTAATCAATCTCTGCGCCACAAAACGGGCAATACTCAGGACCGCCTTGCGTGAAATACGAGTTGTTCCAAACGACGTAGAACATAGCGTCGCATATAGGGCATTGCAGGGTTTCAGGTTCCATCCGCCAGCCTCCTCAGAATCTCTCGCTCAGTCATGGGGTGGCTCCATAACCTCTGTCACACGAAAGACGGCGTACTGGTTTAACTGGTTGTCGGACTCATTCATTTCTGCTGCCACGCGATGCGCTGGCGCAGGCTCTTCAAACGTCCCACAACGCGATTCGCGAATCCAAGGCAGTTTCCCGTGGTAAGGTTTTCGCTTTACCACCCAATAATCGCGGTCGTCTTGGCCCATCGTTTATCCCCCTTGCTCGTCTCCCCGCACGGCGGCGGGGAGGGTTACTCACACAATGTCGTCGTGTAGTGGACGGCAATGTGTTGCGTGATTCTGATTTTCGCGTCACAGTGGCCGCACCACGAATCGACGCTTTCATTCTTGAATTGGTATTCCCACTGGTCAGTTTCTTCTTTGCCGCACGCTGGGCATATCGGGTTGTCGGTGTATTCGGTGTCGAAGTCGCTCACCTTCCCGCCCTCCACTCGTCCACGTCGCTCTGGGTCGATGGAATGAGGCAGGAGGCGAGACGTTCACGGTAATACTCGCTGGCCGCATCTTTAGCTTCGTCGAATGTTTTGAAATCTTCTTCGCCTAAATAACGATCCACTGGAACGATTACTCGCCACGCCGACGGAGCCTTGCACTCGACAACCAGCCGAAAGTAGGTGTTCGTCGATGTCCAGTATTTGCCGTTGCTCATCGGCGCCCACTCCAGCGGCTTCACCTTAAAGAGTTGCATCACGCACCCGCCTTGCCGGAGAGGGCTTTAGCTGCTTCCTCCTTGATCTTCATAAGTGCGTGGCAAGGCGCTCGATCAGTGTTCAGGACGTAGCTGTTAACTTGCTCCAACGCCTTCCTCAGCCGTGCGTTTTCTTCCGCCATCCCCTCCGCCATGCTGAGTGCGTCGGCGGCAAGACGAAGGCAGGATGCGCATGCGAACTCGTATAAATCTCGGACGGACCTTTTACCGCACATATCGCACGGTAGCCGCTTGTCGGGATAACCTTGGCCAAGGTTGATCGCGTCATTGGTGGACCTCGAAAGCAAGTATTTGCCTATCCTTGCAATCCGCTCCGCGTCGTTCATGTCGCCTCCGGTCGTGAGAGTCGCCACAAGAGAAAGAGAAGATCGCCGCGAGTCTCTAATGGGCCAAAGGTTTGCCACGCGCCTCCAGCACGCCAGTTGGCTCTCCATCGGTCGCTGTACCAGACGATGAGATGGAATCGGTCTGTCGTCAACTCGAAGCGAGGACCAACATCATTCGTCGTATCGTGAAGGCCAGCTTCAACGCAAGCCTCCCGCGTGATAGGCGTCGGGTCGGTCAGCGAGTCGGCGATGAAGTTCGTTTGCTCCCATCGCTTCCTTGACCATCCGACGGCAAGTCCAGGGTCTTCAGGGCATGGTTCCTGATAGCTTGCAACCGCCGCCTTCAACTCCTCAAGTTTCATTTCCGCCAATCCTTTCTGAGTGTCGTTTAGGGGTGGATGCCCCTCATCCCTTTCCTTCTTGGTTGTGTTGTGTGGCTACGATGGTTTTCCCGTGGCCTTGCGCCAATTGTCTCGAGCGCGTCCCATGTCGAACCGCGTATCCTTGTCGAGTTCATCGGCGTAGGCATTAAAAGCCTCCATCGCTTCAGTGCTTTCAGAGAACCAGTACGATTGGCGCCGCATGTCGGCCGCGACACGGTGCTTTGTCCGGTGGTATTCGGTCTCTCGCATCCAACCCCAAGCGTCGAGGCAAGCTGACCACGCCATGGCGCACCCGGCCAAGCAAAGCGGTATTGCGGCACACGCGACAATGGTCCACGTCACGGCCTGAAGATAAATCTGCATCGCTCGCTCCTCCCTCCTCCATCCGCTCCCAGGCTGTCGCCGTTGAAAGCGCCGGTCTCTCCCGGCTTGTCAGGCTCACAAGAACGGCTGTGACCTCCACCGGCCGATCAATTGCAGCGCTTTGGTGCTGACGATCTAAACCGAAGTCGAACGTCTCACACCTGCTACCGCGCGAAGCTCGGCACGCTTCACGGTTCGCAGCTTTCGCCGCGTGTATTGCTCCCAGGCTGTCGCCGGGGGGATTATCACTCAAGCAGCGACACGAACACATCCGACCCCGGCGGTCGGCACCAGGGATCTGACTTTTCGAGGATGTCTGTCGGGATCTCGAACGCCTGCCCTGCGATCGCGCCGCTGAACACCCAGACCGCTCCCGCACGAGCCGGATAGGCCGGGTCAGGAGTCACGCACTGGATCAGCCCGGCGTACCCGTTCTTCTTGAGTACCGGGATGTTCTTCGCGGCCTCTTGGTTGCGAAGGTAAAGCAGTTGCCCGAACAGGTCGAACAACTCCTCGGGCCGCTTGAGCCGACGCCCGATCACCTTCCGGGCCGGTGGTTCGTCGCAGTCCGCTCTGCTTCCGTCCGGCAAAAGAATATCGCTCATCAGTCCCGCCTTTCTTCGATCAGTAGACAGCAGTCATTTGGGTCTATCTCTCCGGGCTCGGCAAACTCGATCTTCACGTCCTCGGCGATCCGCTTCGCGACTCGCTCCGCCATCGTCTTCGGGATGTTCCCGAGCTCAGAGCAGATTGCATTCGATGCAATACGCTCCAGTTCCGCCCACGTCATGCTTCAGCCCTCGCTTTCCTTTTCTTCCACTGGCGGTAGATCGTCTCGCCCGCGGGAGTGACCTCGATCGACCTCGCCCGCCGAACGCTCGTCCTGAGCAGCCCGTAGTCCGCCAGCTTCCAGACCGCCCGCAGCGCGGAGTCGCGGTTCTTGTAGCCGCACATCTCCGCGATCTCGTCGTAGGTCGGAACGCCGCGCAGGTCGATCACGCTCCCGGCGACGAACATGAACACGTCCTTGTGCCGACGGGAGACGTACACTTCCACCACGCCGTCCGGCAGAGTCTTCTGCTGACGAGCCCGCTGCGAGTGCGATTTCTCGACGATGAAACGAAGTCGCTTTTCCATGTCCGTGGATCATAGCCGTGTTGAAAGTAAACGTCAACATATGTTGACAGATAATTTCAGCGGTTGTAGGATGACGCGATGACTTTCCCACTCACCGAGCAAGAGAAGAAAGATCGCCGCGACTCGTGGGGAATCTACCGCTACCGGCCGACGCAGCCGACGCGGGACAAGCCGCACATCAACGATCAAGTCGGTTTCCATCAGAGTCTCGCGAAGATCAGGGTCATCATCGGGCCGAACCGTGCGGGAAAGACGACTCCCTCGGTCGCGGAGTTCGGCGGGCTCGTTCTCAACGAGGATTACCCCGACTGGTGGGGATGGTCTCCTAACGCCACGCCGAAGTCCCCGCTGACGCTCTGGCTGTCGTCGCCGATCCTTCCCGAGTCGGTTGCATCGGATGCAAGACTCAAGCGGCTGTTCATCGGCTTCTGGCTGACCGACCCGCTGACCGGCGAACGGACGTGGACGCCGCCGCTGATCCCGCCGTCGCACCTGAAAGACCCCGGCGTCCTTGAGAGGTCGAGGCCGAGGATCATCGAGACGGTCGCAGGCGACGTCTTTGTCATTAAGTCGTCGAGACAGGCCCCGGAAGCGTCGGCGGGCGAGGAGCCGGACCTCATTCTCGTTGACGAGCCGACCGAGCCGGGCGTCTGGTACGAATACGTCGGCCGCGTTTCTCAAAGGCCGGAGTCGAGGATCATACACGTCCTCACTGACGCCAGCGAAGGAATGAAGACCGACTATCTCGACTACCTCAAGGGCGCCGAACACGAGGGCCTCGTCGAGTTCTTCCGGTTCACCGACGCCAATCCGCACATCGACAACCTGCACCACGAGCAGGTTCTCTCGCTGCTTCCGCCAGAGCAGAAGCGGATCAGGCGTGGAGGAGAGACGACCGCCGAGGTGCGCCGCTGCTACCCGTTCGCCAATCGCTGGCACAAGGACCGCGACCAGAAGAAGCCTGAAATCCTCAATCCCTATGGCGGCAGGGGCAACTGGATCCCTAAAGACAAATGCTTCCCGATTCCGAGCAAGTGGACCCGGTACGTCATCCACGACCCCGGCATCACGAACGCGGCGGCGGCCGCGTGGATCGCTGCCGAGCCGGGTCTCAACAACCTCTACATTTACCGCGGGCTCTACGTCCCCGAGCCTCCGTCCGACCTCATGGAAATGTGCCGGATGATCTTCGAGATGACCGGCGATGATCAGATTCGGACGTTCTTCATCGACCCGAAGTCGGCGAAGTTCCCGATGCAATGGATCGGCAACGGCCCGAAGGAAATGAAGCGGCTCGACCTCTACGACGCCGCTTCGTCGAGACTGACGGGCCGACGTTTTCGCTGGGCGAAGGCTCCGGCCTCGATCGAGCGAATGAAGAAGGAGAGCCGGATCGCGGCCCTGACGGCCTACCTGAACACGGATAACGGCTCTTGCCCGAATATGTGGTTCTTCGACGACGGCAGCTTCGGGATGGAGCACGGACTTAAGTTCGAGCTCGACAAATACCAGTGGGGTGCGGCAGCGAAAGGTCGGACGAACAACCCAGTCGCTCCGGTGGACAAGCATAATCACTTCATCTACTGCATCGAGGTTGCGGCCGCGATGCAGCTTGGATGGTTCCCCGACGACGGAGACTCGTTCTCGGTCATCCCCCGGAAGGTCAATCCGGTCGACCCGGACGGATACCTCGGCGGGTTCATGGACGGCGGTTTCGCCGAGGACTTCGGAAAGCAGGAGTGGTTATGAGCTACTTGACGGCCTGCACGAGAATCGAGGCGTCGCGCGAAGCGGTTCGTCAGATCCCGCTCGACGTCGGCGCCAGAATGGGCTGGGACGAGGTCGAGGTTTACGTTCGGCCGCACGAACTAGAGCGGTGGCTATGGATCAAGAGGATGAACTCGCGTCCGTTCGACGCGATCAGAAAACTCAAGAATTTACTATAAACGAGGGCGGCCGAAGTGTTGGAACCACCCCGGCCGCCTAGCACCACGAACTCGTCGAAGGAGTCCGTCATGCGTCTTCATGATCTTACGAACCACGTCTTCGGTCGATGGACGGTTATTGGTCGATCGGAAAACGACGCCCGCAATCATTCCCGGTGGATTTGTCGTTGCGAATGCGGAACCGAGAAGGTCCTGCACGGCAACAACCTGAGAAACGGCAAAACTAAATCGTGCGGCTGTGTCGGGAAGACGACGCACGGACACACCAAGGGCCGGAGGTGCTCTTCGCTATACGGCGTTTGGGCGGCAATTATCCAGCGATGCACAAATCCCGATTCTGCCAGTTACCCGCAATACGGCGGTCGAGGAATATCTGTCTGCGAACGATGGAAGAACAGCTTTGCAGACTTCCTTGAAGACGTCGGAGAACGGCCGTCGCCTATGCACTCAATCGACCGCAAGGACAATAGCCGAGGATACGAACCAGGCAATGTTCAGTGGGCGACGAGATCAGAGCAAGGCCGAAATACGCGACGCAACCGACTCGTCACAGTGGACGGCGTAACGCGATGTGTCGCCGAATGGGCCGAAATCTCCGGCGTGACCCCTTCCGCTATAACTCAACGGCTAAACGCCGGGTGGTCCGACAGGGACGCCATAACAAAGCCCTACGTCTTCAGGCGTCGCCTGCTTTAGAAGGTTGCATCAAATGAAAGACCAGCCGCAGTTCATCGACCCGGTCGAGGCCGTGCCTGAGCCGCAGCGGACGTACATTCGCAAGATTCAGAACTTCATCTCGGCTCTCCGCAAGATCAGGCCGCCGTCGCGGCACAGCGACATCTTCGTGGGGAAGGTCGACAAGAACGGGGTGGCGCGGTTCCAGTGCTTCGCGCGTGACGGGCTCTACGAGGTCCAGACGATCGAGTTTGAGTTCCCGATCATGCAATGGGATTACGCCCGTTTCGTGACCCGCTTCGCCAAAGAGTACGGGGCGATGTTCGAGGCCCTCTGTCTTAAAACCTACGCCCCGGACTTATACAACGGCGATACCTCGCCGGTCTCGCTCGTCGAGCAGAAGACCGTCGGCTCGATGGACTTTATGTAAGGAGCCTCCGATGCTTCCGCTCAATCCAGAAGTTCAGTTCGCTGAAGGCGGTCGCTCCGACGGCGTCCGACTCCAGAAGGAATTCCGAACGACCTGTCTCGACGACGGGTATTCGGCCCTGCACGGCATTCTCAAGAAGTACGCTTCCGCTCTCACGGCGGCCGGCGGCAACCCGGCGACGCAGACGATCAACGCTGCGATCACCTATCTAGAAACGCTATCGAACCTCGATCTCGTCGTCGCGGAGTGGTGAGATGCACCTGACGTTCGCCGAAGCCAAGAAGCTCGGAATCGACCTTCCGACGGCCGCCAAGGCGAAACGGTTCTCCAGCGGCAAGCGGGCGGACCTCGGAGGTCGATACTTCCGTTCTCTCTGGGAAGCGAACTACTCTCGATACCTCAACTGGCTCGTGGCTCAGGGCGTGCATGCACGGTGGGAGTACGAGGTCGACGAGTTCGAGTTCCCGATCAAAAGGGGCTGCCGCTTCTACAAGCCCGATTTCAAGGTGTTCGCCCACGACGGGACGTTCGAGTACCACGAAGTCAAAGGCTGGATGGACGGCAAGAGCGCGACGAAGCTCAAGCGAATGGCGAGGCACTTCCCGGAGGTCAAAGTCATCGTCATCGGCCGCCCTCAATACCAACGAATCTCGAAGATGTGCAAGCATCTTCCGGGCTGGGAATCCGGCAAGGATTTCAGCGGCCCGGAAACACAAAAAGGGGCCTCCGTACTCGACTCTTTGGCGGCTCTTGGCGTAGACGTGTCGCAATACGTCCAGTAAAAAATGGGAATTACTTTTCCTTGCATCGTATGCAACTTTTTGGTTTGACGGTCTCTTTTGAAGGAGTTCGACTGTGAAGAAGGCGGAAAAGAAATCGGACCCGAAGTCCGACAAGATGCAGGCGGCCGTCGAGGCTGCCTGGGGCAAGGCTCAGGACGACAAGTTCAAGGGTGCGGCCTTCGGCAAAGATCAGAAGGGCCACGCCTACCGCGCGGTCGTCGCTCCGGTCGTTCGCGACCTGTGCAAGGCCCAAGGGCTTGACTGCGGGCCGGCGACGATGCCGCAGGTCCGGCAATCGCTCTGCGACTGGGAACCCGAAAACTCGCACTGGGAGCGGGTCAAGCAACTTCTCGTCTGCTGCTGCGATGAACTCACCGACGCGATGAGCGACATCGGTGCGGACACGCTCGAAGACGACTTCCTCGTCAAGGCACCGGACCTCGCCAAGAGCCGCAGGGATGAGGAAGCCAAGGCTCCCAAGACGGTCTGATTCAACCCTTTGAAGGGCCTCTCGCGATTGTCTGTATTGCTCGTGCGAACCGAGAAACGGATGCGAGAGAGGCCAATTACCGGCGAGGGCAAGTGGTTAAGCCGCTGGACTCATAACCCAGAGGAGCGGGGTCGAAACCCGCCGCCGGAATTAGTGGATGGAGTGCATAAGCGAGGAGCAATTGCCCTCGACGTGTCCGACGGCTTAGGCTGAGCAGGGCGCTTCATCCGCAGGAATTGTCAGTTTCATTTCATGCAAGGCGAGGAGCGAAGCCTATGCGAGAGTTCAGTGTTCCGATCATCCTCGGCTACAAAGTGTTCATGGTGGCGGCGGCGTTACTCGTCGCCGAACCGGACACGCCGAAGTTCGACCCCGTCAAGGCGGCGGAGGTCGGCATCAAATGCCCGACGGACACCGACGACCGGGTTCCGGTGGTCGTCAGTCTCGTCAACGCCAACAAGAAGGGCTCGGCGATCTTCGAGGTCACTCCGGCCCCGAAGTGGGAGAAGAAGTTCAGCAAGTACGAATACTGGTTCACCGGCGAACCGGGGACGTACACGATCACCGCCCTCTATGGCGAGACTTCGGCTGACGGCGAGCTTTCCCTCGTTCGCTTCCGCGCGACGACGGTCATCATCGGGACGGCCCCTCGGCCGCCGCCCGATCCTCCCGGCCCGAAACCGCCGACTCCTCCGACTCCGCAGCCGACGGTCAACGGGATCGACCTTCCCGGCTTTCACGTTCTGATCGTCTTCGATCGCGACAACACCACCCGACCCGACGCCGAGTTCAGCATCCTCTACTCGGAGGCTCCGAACAGCGTTCGCCAATACCTCAAGACGGCTTGCCCGGCAGCGCCGGACGGAGGGATGGGATACCGCATTTATCCCTACCAGTCGGCGGGAGTGACCGCTCCGTGGGCGGCCCCGTTCGGACGGATCAACTCGAAGTCGCCGTCGGCGACCATCTCGAAGAACGGCAAGGGCTGGGAAGGGTCGATCGCAGGGATGACCCCCGAGCAGTTCATCGCTAAGTGCAAAGAAATCGAGGCCCTTCCATGAGCGGATTCGTCATTCTTGTCTCAATGGCTATCGGGATTCTCAGATTCTCTTTTGGGTCCATTCCTGCACATATCAACAGCCCGATTGCGTGGTACGTTACGGTCGCGCACTTTTGGGTGGGAGCCCTATTTCTCGTCGTCGGGTGCAGCCGGTTCACCAAAAACGAGCGGGTTACGGCCGGTATCCTTCTGGCGGGGCTTACTCTACTTGAAATCGTAGCGTTCATCGCTGGAGGCAAAGGGCAATGATTTCCGAAAACGCTTTCGTCATCAACGACGACAACTGGCAGTCGCACGTCGACCCCGCGGTCGTGAGCGGGGAGTTCAAGGCGAAGGGTCTCGTTCCTCGCGATTACGAGGCGAACCCGGTCGGCAGTTACGCCGCCGTTCCTTCCCTCAAGGACTTGAAGCTCATCCCTCGCGAAGAGTGGATCGACCGGATCAAGAAGCAGGAGGCCGACCAGTCGAGCCTTCAGCACATCCGGCGGAAGAGCGGGCCTAACGGAGGCCATATCCCTGCCCTCGACCAGAACGGAGACGGCTATTGCTGGTTCTACTCTGGGACTGGTTGCGTAATGCTTCGCCGCGCGTGCATGGGGCTTCCGTACAAGAGGCTAAGCGGTCACTCTGGGGCCGCGATCATCAAGAAAGGCAGGGACGAAGGAGGATGGGGCGCTCTCTCGGCAGACTTCATCGCTCAGTTCGGGGTCGCCGACGTCGATCACTGGAAAGAGAAGTCGCGCGACATTCGGCAGGACACGCCAGAAACCCGCGCCAACATGCTCCTCTACAAGGTCGACGGGGAATGGCGGGATCTCGGCGCCGACGTTTACGACGCCAACTTCAACGAGGATCAGGCTTGCACCCTGCTTCTCTCGAACAACCCGATCCAAGGCGACTTCAACTGGTGGTCGCATAGCGTGATGCTGATGCGGCTCGTGCTCAACATGAGGCCGACGGAGGCCAAGTCGGCGAAGGCGAAGCGGATGATGAAAACCGACTTCGGGTCGCTCGACTTCAACAAGGACGAGGACTACAAGGTCTTCGCGGACGTCATCGGAAAGCTCGGTCTCAACTCGTGGACCGACAACTACGGCGACCTCGGCGAGTTCGTCCTCACGGGGACGAAGGCCAAACTCAACGGCGGAGTGGCTGTCGGAGTACCGATGGCTGCGTAGAACGGTTGCATGGAATGCGGTTTTCTCAAAAGGAGTGTTCGATGAAGAAGTTAGTTTTGCTGTCGGCTCTTGGAGCGGCGTCGATGGCGAACGCGGGGCTGCCGGACGTCCCGGCCGCCGACGCGCGGATCACCCGCCTCGAAACCGAGATGATGGCCCTCAAAGCCGAAGTCGCTTCAATCAAGGCGAAGTGCGTTTGCCAGCAATCTCCGGTAGCGGCGGCTCCTCAATCCGCTCCGGTCCAGTATGTGCAGTCATGCTCAAACGGCGTCTGCTCGATGGTTCCCGTCTCCGGCGGCGAACCGATGACGATGTCGGCTCCGTCGTTCAGTTCCGGCGGCGGGTGCGCGAACGGCCAGTGTGGCAACTCCTCGGGTGGACGCCGGGGATTGTTCGGCCGGAGACGTTGATTCCTTGTCCGACGCCCCGGTCGGTCTGTCGGTCGACCGGCCGGGGCTTTTCACTTGACCGTCAGGAGCGTTACGATGGCATCTTCCAAGGCTCAGGTGATCGAAGAGGCAAGAGACCAAGTAGGCGTCGCACTGTACGGTCACTCAAACGGAAACAGGGCGACAGGCGACGAGCCAGCCCCAAAGGGATTCTGGGAGTCGATTCTCGCGGTCGTTCTCCCCATGCTTCTTGATGCGTTCAAGAACTGCCTCAAGGGTCCGGCGGCGAAGAAGGCGTCCCAGATCGACGACGAGAAGCGCCGCCTCGACAAAGACCGGCGCATGAACCGGAAGGAGCGGCGGGCTCACAAGTTCGCAGAGAAGGTTCTTACCAGCAAAGAGGCCATCGAAGCCAACAACGGCAACGAACTCACCGACGAAGAAAAAGACCGCCTCTACGAAGAGGCCGTACAATACGCTTTCGAGAATCGAAACATGGTCGCCAAGTTCGCGGCCACGAAATAACGACTGCTTCAGCCCCAGTCGTTTCGGTGAGCCCGGCGAGGACCAGACCCTCTCGCCGGGCTTCTTTCATTTCATGCAACCAACTTTTCTCTAAAACGTAACGCAAGGAGTAAGCCGATGCCCCTTTTCGCGATCTCAGATACAACCATCGTCGTCGTAGTAACGACGATCTGCTCGACCGTCGCTGGCATCTTCTCGGCCTACTTTGGAGCTAAGTACGGCGCTAAAGACGCCGTCGCTCACAACACGCAAATCACGATCGCGAAGGCGGACGAAATCCTCGACAAGGCGGACCAGACGACCGCTGAAGCCAGGAAGGCGGCAAAGGTCGGCATAGAGACATTGAATGCGGTAAGGACACAGCAAGGAGGATAGCCTTTGCCGACCGAGGTCATGCGCGAGGCGATGCTGAGACTGGCCGCTCAAGCCTACGGCGTCATCCAAGACCCTGAGACGACGTGGGCGAAGCGGGTTCTCGCTTTCGTCGTGATCCTGCTCTGTGCCAATCCATTCGCCGCGGCGTCTCTTATCGCCGTTTTCGTTCTCGGATGGCAGATGCAGAACCAGCACACTCGATTCCTTGAGGCGTCAAATGACGCCAGGATGGAGCGGCGAGAGATCGCCGACCGATCGGCCAAGGATCGAGTCATGCTCGAAGACAGGATCGCTCTGCGGGAGGAGCGACAGACTCTAGAGATCCGACAATGCCTGAAGGAAGTCGTCGCCGCGTCGGACCGAGTCGTCGCCGCCGTCTCCGGGAAGCAGTTCATCCCCAAGTCGAGCGCTAAGAAGGAACCGTAACCAAGAGAGGGAACGATTATGCCGATGAACTCGCTTGGAGTGGTTCCGAAGGATGACGACGACAAGCCGGAAGACCCGAAACGGTCTCGCCTTTCCTTCAGTCTTGGGCCTTTGAAGTTCGAGGCGGTAGGGAAGTTTTTGGAGCAACGCGGCGCCGTTCTTGGCCTCGCGGTGATCGCTGGTTCGATTCTTGCGGTCATTCTCCTTATTGGGGAGAAAATCGGAATCGGGAGACTTTTCAAATGACTGGCATGTTTATTGTTGCAGGCTTTTTCCTTTCCGGACTGATCGGGGCGGTTTGCTACCGAAACGTCGGAGTGCGGGCCGAATGGGCGATCGCCTGCCTAATCTGCTTCGCGGGGGCTATTTGGGATTCTGCATCGAATGAAACCCCGGCGGTCTCCCAGTCGAAGCCGAAGCCTTCTCCGCTGCATAGGAATGCCGACGCTCTCGCCCGTCTCATTGACGCGCATGAGCGGCGTCTCGAAGCGGAAAAGGATATTGGCGATGCTAAGCACCGACTTGTCGGCTTGGAAGTCGGACGTGGACTCGGCGTTCTCGACGGCGATCGCTAGGGCTTCGGCCTTTGAAAGCGATCCCACGAAGAAGTCCGCTGTCTGCGCCGCTCTCGACTCCCTTCTCGATCAACTGAACGCCAAGATCGCGGCGGTCTCCGCCGCGAAGGTCAGCGTCCCCTGCGACGTCTAAGGGGGCGACTTCAGGATGCCTTACGAGGCCCGAGCCGAGGATGGGTCCAAGGCCCAACTTTACCCCGACTCGGATAACTGGCAGACGCTTCAGGACTTCTGTAGCGCTCACACCGCCGTCCAACTCCCGGACGGCGTCTGGAACCTATCGCGAACGCTCAACCTTCCGCCCGGCTTCCGGTCCCTTCGAGGCCGGGGCGTCGATTCCGTCACCTTGATGCGAAATGGCGTCTGGAACGGCCCGGTGATCGGGCTTGGAGGTTCAGGTCGGTGGGGAGGCGGGCTCGCGGCAGCGGCGAACGTCACGATCGCAGGGATGACTGTCTGGCAGACGGACACCTCGAACACGAACAATAAGTGCATTTGGACCGAGGGCGGTGACAACCTGCTCGTCGAACAGGTCCGGGTGCGCGGTTCGATCTACGAAGGCATCGTCGCCGGTTCGTCGGTGGACGGAGTCACCGTTCGCAATTTTGAGGCGTGGGACTGCGGAGTCGGCGACGCGATCCTGTTCCCTCGATCGATCGCCGGGATCAACTGCACGAACCGAAACCTACTCTGCGAGGACTTCGTTTGCCTTCGGTGCGGACAAGGGATCGAGGGCGGAAACTCGCCAGCAGGAACCTTCCGCCGCGGGCTCATCGTCGGCCCGAATCCGACCGGGCTCGGCCCGTCGCTCGGAATCAACATCGGATCGACGGGACGCGGCATCTACCGGCTCACCGTCGAGGACGTCGTCGTTCGCGGGTACGACACCTCGGTCGCGCTAGGCCCTAACGGAATCGGGAGACTTTGCGGCTGCACACTTCAGCGATGCGACTGCGACGGCGGGATTTCCTTTTCGGGAGGGATCGCCGACAACCTCGTCCCCGGCCAGCCCGGAGAAGGCCCGGACACCGAGGGCAGTTTCATCCTCGACAACATCTTGCGGATCAACGGGCTCTCGGACGACGCCTTCCTCTACAACACTGGCCCGAACGACCACTATGCGATCTTCGGACGCGAGCCGGTGACGTTTGCACGGAATACGGTCTACTACGACGGAACGCCTCAGACGACGCCGACTTTCGGGTTCGCGGGCGGCATCGAAGCGGCCTGCGTGGTCAAAGAGAACTTCAGCTACGGCTTGAACGCGGCGCCGACGCGAGGCGACGTCGCCAGCTTTACGAGCGGGTCGAATCCGGCGGTTCCGGGGATGCCGAACCTTACCGTCAAGGGCAATTTCGTATTCAATGTGGCTGGGGCCTATCGGCAGCAGAGCATCAAGATCGAGGGCGCTTAATGGCCGGCTCTTGCACATTCAATGGGACGACCGACAAAGGCGTCTATCACGCCGGGGCGGCGATCTTCACCGCCTATCCGATCACCTTCGCTGCATGGTTCAAGGTTTCCATCGTTCAAGCGAAAGACTTCTTCCAGACGGGAGACGTCACCTCGAACATTCGCTTTCAGGGCATTCGCCAGAACAACGCGAACGCCGACTGGTGGGATGCCGCCAACCTTGTCGGCGGAGGAGCGGTTGACACCACCGGCGCGACATGGATGAGCCTCGTCGCCTCAAACAACGGCTCGACGATCACCTCTTGGCTGAACGGAGTTCAGGTCGGAACCCTCGCCGGAGCGTTCGTGATTCCCGCAGGGCTGCTCGACATCTCGGTCGGCGTCACCTCGACGCTGGCGGCGGCCTTCTTCGCTGGCAAGATCGCCCACGCCTCGATCCACACGGCGTTCTTCACCTTGCTCGACGCTCAGCACCACGCCGCAGGCTGGTCGGCAAACCGCCTTCCTTCGCCGTTCTGCTGGTACAAACTCGAAACAAACGGGAACGACTCGATCGGTTCGAGAAACCTCACGATGACGGGCGGAACGTTCACCTCGGACGGGCCGAACATCGACTACGGGACGATCAGCCCGTTCGCCGTCGGGCGTCCTTTGGGTCGCACGCTCGGGATGCGTCCATACGATAGAAGCGTCATGCGAATCAAGCGGAGGCGGTAAATGGCTTCAAACTTCACTTTCGGCGGCGAACAGTGCATTTGCATCTATCGTTCGCTCACCGCCGACGACCGCTGGATTCCTGACCCGGCTGCCGCCGTCAAGAGCCTCGATGGAACCGCCGTCGGAAGTCTCGCCTACCCGTACTCAGCGTCGGTATCGGCCGCAATCGCGGAAATGGCCGCGACCACGGCGAGCGCCGGATCAGGGGCCGGCACCGCCGTTGGCAGCGGATTCTTCCAGATGGAAGACGTTCCCCTGACCGTATGGTTTACGGGTCTCTCGGCGGCGACTGTCGCGCTTCAATTCCTGAACCCGCACAGCGTGACGTGGGAGACCGTCATCCCGTCGGCGGCGTGGCTCACGAACCCGGCCCAAGTCGTCATCTATCCGGGGACGATCTGGCGGGTCGGCGTCATCACGAAATCGACTGACACGCTGGCCGTCCAGATGACCTACGCTCGCTCGTACTACGGAAGGCACGCCTGATGCCCGACCTGTTCCGAGATTTCACGCCGGACGAAATGGCGACGTTCTGGAGATCGGAACTCGCCGCGTCTGAAAAGAAGCAGCCCAAGCACTTCCAGCCCACTGGCAAGATGCTTGAAGGCTACCAGTACCTCTCCGGCGAAATCGAGGACTCGTCGAAACTCCAATACCGCAATTACTGCAACGAGCTTTACGACGCATGGAAGGGCTGGGCGCCGAAGTTCTGCTCTCGTCCGCCGATCTTCATGGTCCGTCCCTGCAACGGCGACAACCTTCCGCTCGCGCAGACCTGCCAGGAGCTTTTCCGCTACCGCACCCAGCGGTTCGACTATCAGCAGATGATCCTTCAGGTCTGCCAGGACGCCGTCATTCTCGGCATCGGCTACTTTCGGCACCACTGGGACGAATCACGCGGGCTGACCGTCACCGAGCGGTTCAAGCCGCAGAACGTGTTCTGGGAATCGACCGCGACGACGATCCGCGGCGCCAAGCACGTCATCGAAAAGCACTCGCTCCCACGATGGCAGTTCGCGAAGAAGTTCGGCGAGGAGGTCGCCAAGGACATCCCGGCAAGCGACTGCGAGCACGCTTCCGAGTTCCCGCCCGACAAGAAGTATTCCGGCGAGGACAACGGGCCGCTCGACCAGATCGACTATTACCTCGCGTGGTCTCTCCACGGCGACCACAAACGCTGCTACGCCTTCCATAAGGAATGGTGCGAGGATTACCTCCAACCCGCGTCACACAAGGCGAACAAGAACCTCGGCGAGGAGTTCCCGTTCGACTTCGACGAAGGGGAGTGGCACCTCACGCCGCTCATCCCGACGATGCTCAACGAGCGGATCGAAGGCATCTCCGCGTGGGAGGTCGTTCGCGGGCAATACATCGCCTACCAGAACGTCATGGGAGCGGTCAACAAATACGCCCTCCAGACCTGCAAGAAGGCGATCGTCGGCCCTGATACGATGTGGAACGAACTCAAGCGGATCGAAGCGTCCGGCGAGACGATGTTCACGATCAAGCTTCCCAAGGAGACGTTCGAGGACTTCCCCGGCAAGAGCATCCAAGACATCATTCAGGTCTTGGAGTTCGGCGAGGTCCATCCGTCGCTCTTGCAGCTTCAGGCGACCCTCCAGCAGCGATTCCAGCAGCTTTTCGGAGTGACCGCCGTCTCCGCGATCCAGCCCGGCAACGTCGAGACCGCCGCCGAGGCGACGAAGCTCGCTGACGCCGCCGCCAACCGCGTCGCCGACGACCAAGGGGCCGTCGAGCGTTCGGTCAACAAGGTCGCGCGGAAGGAACTGACCGCCGACCTCGCCAAGATCCCGCTCATGCCCGTCTGCGAAGTCACCGACCGAGCCGACGAGGAAGAAGAATCCGAAGGCGACTCCTACGGCGAGGAGAGCGAAGCCAAGGGCGGCGAGCAGTACATTCGCAACGCGAACTACGCCGACGCGATCCTCCTCGAAAAGGGGCCTGCCAACGACGAGGCGGCCCTTCAGATGGAGTCGTACCGCGAGAAGGCCCGCAACAAGGCTTGGGTCATGGGGACAATGGGCGACCCGCAGTTTCAGGGAATGCAACCCGATCAAGCCGAGGAAGCGATTCCTGTCACGCCCGAGGTCGCCGTTCGCCGGAAGTACGGAATCCCTGTTCTGGCCGACGTGAAGATCGTCAACCCCGGCATCGGGATGTTCGTCTCCGAGCAATCCGCCCAGAACTGGCCGCCTCGACCGATGACTCGCCGCGAGGTCGAACGGATGTTCCAAATCGGGATCGAGCAGGGGACTTCGAGCTCGAACGGCCGGATGCAGCGAGTGCAGGAGATCGGGATGGTCGCGAAGACCGTCATGCCTCTCTATCAGGAAATGGGCCTCGACAAGCAAATGGCCGCGATCACCAACGCCGTCGTCAAAGCCGCCGAGCAATCGAGCCTCGACGATTGCGTGGTCGCCCCCGACGAAATCTCGTCCGCACGGCAGACTCAACAGCAGGCGATGCAACAGCAGGCTCAAGCCGAGGCTCAGGCGAAACAGCAGCCGCAGGGTCCGCCGCAACTCGACCCGAACGTGGTCATCAAGTCTGACGCCGAGAAGCACAAGACCGACGTCGGCCTCGAAACTCAGCGCGAGAAGACGACGCAGCAGCGAATCAAGTTCGAGGGCGACAAGGCCCGCGAGCGGACGCAGAACCTCGCCCAGCTTCAAATGGGCGCGATGAACGGAGCGAACGGAGTTTATTAGCATGGCACGGCGAGCGTGGTACAAGTCTTCGGAGTACGAGTCGAAAGAGCATCAGGAGCGAACTCTCGGCGACGGCTCCAAGCTTGAGTGGGGCGAACTTCGCGAGGAACCCGGCTTCCACAAGATCGTCCGCACCTACCCGTGGGGATTCCAGCAAGAGATCGTCTTTCACTTCACCCCGGTCGGCCAGAAGATTTACGACAAGGAAGGCCCCGGCCCCGAAGCACCCGTCAAAGACAAAGCCAAGGCGTTCGAGGAGGCCCTCCAGAACGGCGAGGTCCGAATCACCGCCCGAGGCCCGATCCCCGGCGCCGGAATGGGACGTACGTACGATTCGGCGACGAGGAAGCACTACAAGCAAAGCGCGGAGTTCGAGTCGGAGTTCGCGCGGATGAAGCTCAGCCGCGTCATGCAGTCCGATCATTCGACGATGCACCGGGAGTCGGCCCCTACGATGGGGCGAGGAAGAGACGTCGGGGCGGTGGAAGCGTTTTCGGTCGATTCCGTGAACGCGGTCCCTCCGGCGCCGCGGGCCTCTTAGTTTCATTCCATGCAAGAAGGAGCGTTCGATGTTCACGAGTCTTTTTGATCGATTCTTTCTCTCGGCCGACGTCGGCTCCGAGGGCGGCGGCGGCGGATCAGCGGCCGCAGCGACAGCCGCTCCGGGTGGCGAGGGCGAACCGGCCACCACTGTCGGAACGGCGGCCGGCGGGGCTTCTCCCTTCGACTACGAGGGTTTCGCCAAGCAGTACGGAGGCCCCGAGGGCCTTCAGCAGATGGCCCGGTTCGCCAATGACATCCAAAGCCGAGCCCATTACAACCCGCAATTCAAGGAGACGCTCGAACGCGCACTCAAAGGGGAGTACGGTGCGGCGGCTCAACAGCAGGCTCAGCAGCAACAGGCTCAGCAGCAACAGCAGCCGCAGAGCCAGCCCCGATTCCAGTACGAACCGGCGACGCTCGCCCAAATGCAGACGTTCCATTCGCTTCTCGATCAAGCGCGCAATTCCGGTGATCCGCAGGCCGTCAAGGACGTGTGGGACAATCCCGCCCACGCCAAGGCGAAGGAGTCGTACCTCCAGCATCAGAACGCGATGAACGACGCCTACTGGAATCCTCGCGACCACCAAAAGCAGATGTGGAACGACGAGGAAATGAAGCAGATGCGCCAGCAGGAGTACCAGCAGGCGATCCAGCAAGCCGTCGCGCCTCTTCAGCAGGCGTTCGCGATGCACCAAAAGACCTCGTTCTACATGCAGAACCAGAAGGCGATCGACTCGCTTCCGCAGCACATCAAGGAAGCGTTCGGCCGCGGAGTCTTCGGGCCGATCGAGTCGGGCAACGAGTGGATCGCGGCGGCGCAGAAGGCCATTCAAGAGGCTCAGCGAATGGCCCAGACGGGGCAGCAGCCGCCCGCCACGCAGATTGCACGGAATGAAACAAACACGACCGAGCGGGTGATGAGCACCGGGCGGCCGGCGAACACAAACACGACCTCCAGCCAGCCGAAGAAGTCGGCCGCGCGGGAGTACGCCGAGAAAATGGCGAAAGACAGACTTGCCGACAAATCGTAAGATTTCTCGGAAAGCGGTTGACGGCGTCCCGTTCCAACGACTCCGGCCTTAGCGTAAAAGCGCGTTGTTGAGGGCCGAAAATGGCTTCCCCAATCGCCAGTCATGCCGCGATGACCCGGACGGCCTTCATCAAAGGGCCGGTGGTCGATGCGATCACGAACCGAACGCCGTTCTTCCAGGCGCTCAAAACTCGTGGCAAAATCAAGAAGAGCCAGGGCGGTCTCACCGTCCGGCCGCCTGCCGTCCGCTACAAGAACCCGACGGTCCAGCCGTGGGACGGCCGCAACAATATGACCGTCGTCGAGCTCGACCTTCACGCCTATGCGGAGCATAGCTGGGTCGGCCTCGTCCACAACTACGTCGACAACAAGTACGACCAACTGGAAAACCAGGGGCCGGAAGAACTCGCCGACGAAGACGAAGCGAACCTGAACGCCGTCGAGCAGATGTGGGTCAACACGTTCGACTCCATCCTCTTCGTCAACGGCGCGACGGCGACCCCGGTCGCTCTCTCCGGCCTCGAAGCGTTCATGAAGATCACCGGCACCTACGGGACGCTGTCTCAGGCCGCGACCGACGTGAACGGCTTCTACTGGTGGGCTCCGACGATCATCAACGGCGCCACAGCCTTGACGCCGAGAACCTTCAAGACGGACTGTAAAGCCTACTTAAAGAACCTCGCCAACACCTGCGGGAACCGTGGCAAGAGCAACTCGCTCTCGAACGAGGCGGGGCCGGACTTCGCGATCACCACGCAGGCGATCTGGGAACACATCTGCTCGTTCTACGAGGAGAAGACCCGGATGCCGATGACCGTCTCGACGGACACGGTCGGGATGAACTCTCGGATGATTAAGGCCGAGGGCATGGACATCTACTGGTCGATCAACTGCACCGCCAGCACGTTCTACGCGCTGTCGATGAAGGATCTGACCATGTACCTCCAGACCCCGGACTGGTTCAGCACCCGCAGCCTCCAGATCGCCGACCCGATCGGCGAACTGCATCAAACGTACTTCAAAGGCCAGTTGGTGACGAACAACCCTCGCGCCCACGGCAAGATCACGAACATCACCGTCTAACACCCGGACAAGGGAAAAGGAGACCTCGAAATGATGATTAGCTGTCCGGGCATCAACAACTACACCGATACGGAGAGCCCGTGGTCGACAGACCGCCGGAACTACGCCATCGGTGCGGTTGCGACGCTGGACTTCTGGTGGACCGACGCGAACTCGATCCTGCACAAGGCGAAGATCGTGCTCGCCCACTTCCGGGCTCTCGCCGCCATCGCCGGCGCCGGCATCCCGGTCCTTCGGTCTTACAACTCGACCTACGGCGTCGGCGTCACCGGCACCTACGCCGCCGCTGACGTGACCAACGTCGTCGGAATCACGATCGCCGCCACCAGCTACGCTGCGGGCGACGGCATCTGGGTTCAGGTCGGCGGCCCGAACTACGTCGGTGTCGCGAACACCGGCGCCATCGCGGCCGGTGCGAGGGTCGAACACAACGGCTCGGGAACCACCGTGAAAACGGTCGCCACCGACGCCAATACTTTCGCCCAGAACACCATCGCGGCGGCCGGCAACGGAACTCTTCCGGTCGGGTCGCTCATCATCAACAACCGCTTCGGATACGTCAACGGATAATCTGAAAATCGGTCGTCTTAACCCAACTGGCCGTCCGTGTTTGCGGCGGCCAGTTGCATTTGATGCAACAGCCAAGGAGCCGCCTCAATGATTTACACAGTGGGGCGATTGCTGGAAGACCTACGGGTTTTCGCTGGGAACGCGACCGGGGACTTCTTCGGGCAAAAGGCCCCGATGCTCGCGGAAGAGGCTCTGACGATCTTCCTGTCGCCCCGCTGGCCCTTCAATGAGGGCGAGGCGGCGGTCGCTTGCGTCGCCCCCTACAGCACCGGAACCGTCGCCGTCACGCTCAACTCGAAGAACGTCGTCCTGACGGGCGGAACGTGGTTGACCTCGTGGGTGACTCCTGCGATTATCCGGATCAACGGTTCGTCCGGAGATTCGATCGTTGTCGCTTCATTCGACTCACCTACCGGACTGACTCTTGACATCGAATGGCCGTTCGCGTCCGATGCGGCGGCGACCTATTCGATCGAGTTCCCGTCGCACACGATCCCGAGCTACATCTCGGTCACGGGAGTCGTTGAATGCCGTCTGTCGATGCGCCGATTCCTCGCGCAGGCGAGGTTCGAGGATCTGCTCGGAAAGCGTCCATGGATGCCGCAGACCTATTGGCCGGGCGAATACGCGATCATCCCGGCCGACGGGACGAACTCGCAGAAGTTGTTCATTTGGCCGCCGCCGGCCCAGGTCCAGACGCTCCGCTATCGCTACGTGAAGGCCGTTCCAGCGTTCAGGTACTATCGCACCGGGACGGCCGACGTCGTCAACGGGAACACGGCAGTCGCCGGCACTTCGACCTACTGGCTGAAGCAGGGCTACTCGATGGTCGGCCAGTACCTCGAAGCCCTCGACCAGCCGGGAATCCAAGTCGCCGTCTCGGCGGTCGGATCGGACACCGGGCTAACGCTCGTGGCGGGCGGCTGGACGGGCGTAGGGGCCGCAGGAACGCCGTACTGCATCAGCCCGGGTATTCTCTGCCCCGACGACCTGAAGCCTCTCCTGAGGGCGATTTGCCGCTGGAAGTACCTTCAGGACGCCGCCCCGGCTCTCGCACCGGAAGCCGAGCGTCGGTACAAGACTCTTCGGGATCAGGCGGTCAGCCGGTGCGACATCGGTCGGGACGCCTCGGGATTCATGCCGATCGAGACCCAGAACTTCGACTGGGGCGGACCTCCGCCGACGCCTTCGATCCTCAAGCTGACGTAAGGAGCGGGAATGATCGTCAAGGTGCGCGGGGCCAAGGGGCTGAATCTTGCAATCCATGCAACCGAGTTCGACCCGTCGGACCCCGATCAGGCGGCGTACCTCGTCTCCTGCCGGAACATCGACCTTTCCATCGGGAAGGCCGTCATGCCTCGCGCTGGGATGCAGCGGGCGACATCATGGCCGGGGCTTATGTACGATGAAGCGACCGGCGGTCTCTGGACCGGGATCGCCGCCGTCACTGGCCCGGTTACGGTCCTCTTCCCTGATCCGTCCGTGTGGGCCGCCAAGCCGGGAGTCGCGACTTAATGGGCCTTCTGAAGACGCTTTCGACCGGCGCTCCCCCGAGCCTTTCGGGGAACATCAACGGCGACATCTACGGCGTCAACGGGATCGACACGCCGTTCGTCCGCGATCGCCGGTTCGGGATGCGGAACTGGGGCATGGCGGCGCCGCCGAACAACACGCTCGGGGCCGCGGCCGGAGGGGCGCTCACCGGAACCTATTCGTGGCGGGTGACGTGGGAAAACCAGAACACCGGCCTTTACGGGCTCTACGGGAACACTCTTTCGGCAACGCTCGCCGCCCAGCAGCAGACGGTCAACCGGCCCTCGACCGCCGGAATCGATCCGCAGGTGACTCACTGGACGCTCTGGCGGACGCTCAACGGCGAAGGAACGATCTTCTACAAGGTCACGAGCCAGACGATCGCCACGGCCTCTTACGCCGACAACAACACCGACGCCTCGATTTCATCGAATGCAACTCTTGAGGAGCATTCCCCGCCCGACCCGATGTTCCGGTACGTCCAAGAGTTCAAAGGGCTTCTCTTCCTCTACGGCTCGCGGGTCGAATCGACCGGAACCGTCACTTGTGCGGCCGGATCCGGGGCCGTCACCGGGATCGGAACCCAGTTCAACGCCTCGCACGTCGGAGAAAAGTTCTTTTTCGTGGGCGACGCGACGGTCTATTCGATCACCGCCGTCGCGGCGGCGTCGGGGGTTGGGGCGCTCACCATCTCGCCGGTCAAAGTCGGTGCAGTGACGGGCGTGACCTACAAGATCGTTGCGGAAGACCCTTCGGCGATGACCGCCCAGCGCGCGGACGACGAATCCTTCGAGGCGGCCGAGCGGTGGAAGGTTTTCCCGAACGACGGCGACTTCCCGAGCGGAATGGACATCGTCGGCACCACGCTCTGCCTTTACAAAGAGCGGCACATCTACGGCTATGAGTTCGGAAACGACCCGAATCCAGGCGTTTCGGCCGTTCTCTACCCGATCGTCACGAACCGAGGGCTCATCAACGAGTGGTGTACCGTCAACGTCGGCCCGACCGCCTACAACCTCGACCGGGTCGGCATCTACCAGTTCGACGGGGCTGGCCAGGCGGCGCCGATCGACCAGGCGATCCGTCGTTTCTTTCAGCCAGACCAAGGGATTGCGGCCGAGGATCAGATCAATTGGGCCTACTCCTCGACGTGGCGGGCCTTTTACGACCCCGTCTACCACCAAGCAAAGTGGGCCGTCACCACCGGGACGGACACCTATCCACAAACGGTTTTGTGCTTCGATCTCGAGAGTCAGGCGTGGACCGTCGACCGCGACCCGATGGGGATTCGCGCGGCCTGCGTGGAATCCGACGCGAACGGACTGCTTCGCTCGTGGAAAACCGACAATCTCTCGGCGGCGGTCATCCCGTGGGCGATGGGAGGCACCTTCCAGCTTGACGGAACAGCGGTCGGGACCATCTCGGGCCCTGTTTCCGCTTCCGGGGCGAACACGCTGACCGACGGGACGGCGGCGTTCACCACGGCAGGGAACGGGCTCAAGGGAATCCCGGTCGTCGCGCTCACGACCCCGTACCAAATACGGGTCATTGCATCGAATACGGGGACCGTGCTCACCGTTTCGCCCAACTGGACGTCAAATCCGCCCGTGGGGACGAAATACCGCGTCGGGGCGGTCGAAACGCGTTGGCGGTCGGCGTGGCTCTCCTTCGACGCCAAGGCCCGCCAGACGGCCGACGTTCTGACGCTCTACTTCGAGCCGACAGCCGCCGACGTCGTCTTCTACATCCGGCTTTGGAAGGACTTTGGGACAAGTCCCATTCTTTGGAAGGAATCCCAGGTCACGAAGGACGGAACTGAGATCCCGGCCTCGGCGGCGACCGACGGTTGGATCAAGATTCACGCCAACGTAGCGGGCGGGCGGGCGGTCGTCGTCATGCCCCAGAACGCGATCCGGGCCTTTTCGGTCGAGGTTATGCAACTCGACTGCAACAACCCGATCATCGTGACCGGATTCGACCTCGATCTCGGGCCGCTTGGCAAGTCCATTAGGGCGGAGTAACCAATGGCCCTTTCCGATACCGTCACCGAGGTCAGAACGCAGGCTCTTGAGCTTGCGACGTGGCTCAACAGCTTCGGCGTCACCCTGCGGAACCTGCAAGACCCTTCCGCCGCGAGGGCTATCCAAATGGCGGCCGGGGCCTCGAAAGTCGCCAACAATCTGGCCGACGCCCTTCAGGCGATGGGAGACGCGGTCGATTCGACGGTGACGGCGGCGGTCGCGGCGGTCACTCCTCACAGTGGAACGATCATTCAGGCGTTCGGCGGAGCCGCCAACGAGTTCCACAACGTCACCCCGATCGCCGCCCCGTGGGTGACGGCCACCTCGGCGATTTTCGTGGCGTACAACGGGGCGATCCCATACCCCCCGCCGACATTCGACTTCGAGATGTTCCGAGGGAACGCCAGGAACCGGATCGCCGGCACCAGTTTCGATCTGCTTCTCAATAATCCGGGAGCGCCGCCTGCCGCCAATTACTCGTTCTTTTGGTGGTCGTTCGGCTGATTCTGGAAATCCCTATTGCATCGAATGCAAGCGTTCGATAATCTTTGGGCGGAGCTTCCTCCTAGGCTGCCTCCATCATCCGAGCCCCAGTCGCTTGCACCGGCTGGGGTTTTTTATTTCTTGCCCGATTCTTGTTGAAACCGTGAAGCGTTCGGGTTAATCTGAATCCGACGGCAATCACGCCGCCCTTGTGCAAGAAGGGACCGACTCTTGAGCATCCCAGAAAACCCATCATTCGGACCAAAAGGCATTGAGACCGCCATTGAGGCGATCGCTCGCTCGCAGCAAATCTCGATCGCTGAAGCCGAGAAGCAACTCAACTCGATCCGCACGTCTCTCAAGATCGAGGAGACGAGGCTCGGCAAGATTTACGACTTCGCGTTCGGCCTGCTTTGTATGCGGTTTAGCGTTAGGACTGTTTCCCCGGACGAGTTCATTGAGTCGTGCAGGCTTCTAGCGGTGACGGAATCCATGCCGGAACTTCCAAACCGAAAGAAACTCGTCAGCGTCCTTGAGATCGCGATGGGAACGGAGGGCCGGACGTGATTGTTCGACTCTGCGGATATTGCGGCCAGAAGACCGAAGACTGCGAATGCCGGTGGACCACCGATGTTCTGGAGCCGCTCACCTTCCAAGAGAGCGAGTGCCTTCACTTCATCAACGTTTACATCGAAGAGCACGGTTTCTCTCCGAGTGTTCGAGACATCTCCCGGGCGATGAAGCATTCCGGACTTAACTGGACAAGAGTTCTCTTGGAGACCCTCGTCCGATTCCGTTACATCAAGTTCGAGGCCGGCAAGAGCCGGACGATCCGCGTCATCGGCGAGGAGGCTTGCATCAAATGAAACCGATCAAGTGGGTCGAATCTCCTAGCGGCTCCCTTCTTTCCGAGGCGACTCGGTTCGCGATCAAGCCGCCCCGGCCGCTAGACGTCTCGAATGAGATCCGAGTGGCGCTCGTGGACCGGATCGGGGGAGGGCAGGAAAAGGTCGGCAACGGTGTTTGCGTCAAGTCGAAGACGTACCTATGCCTTTCGATCGAGGACGCGAAATCACTGGCGGAGGATATTCGGAGGGGCAAGGGATGCCTCTCTCCATAAACTGACCGCTCCCTTCGGAGGACAAACTCATGCCGCTCCAGACTGAAGCCCACGCCGTCATCAACGAACTCGTCGGAAACTTCGGGCAGGGACGCCAGGACGTCCTGGCCGCCTACGCCCGGAAGCTCGCCGATCAGACCCTTTCCGTCTACCCCGACGACGACGCCACGGCGACCACTCAGGCTTGGCTGAACTCCGGAGGCGGCACGAACGCCAACCCGTCGGTCTTCACGATCGGGGCGGGGCTGACCCTTTCGATCAACACATCTGGGGCGGTGGCGATCCTCGCGACGACGCCGGCTTCGACGGCGATCACCGTACCTGGTGCAACCACCCGCGGAGGAATCCGCCGGCTGCTCGCGGCCCTTGGAGTGGCGTTCACCGCATGAGAACCTTTTGCGTGGAGGTCGAGCATCCGCACCGCGGCAAGCTGGTACGAACCAGCCGAACCGTGGAAGCGAGGAACTTCGACCACGCGGTCCAGAAGGCGCTGAACGGCTTCAATCGAGCCGCCAGACCCATGAGCGTCCTGTTCGAGGTTCCTGACCAGACGGAAGACAGAGACCTGTTCTCGGAGGCCGAATGAGCCGCAAGAAGAAGAAATGGGACAAGCGTCGCCAGGAACTCCACGAACTCATTCGCGACCAGATCATCGACTCCAAATCAAACGGCGTTCTCGCCAACAGATCCAAGCCTTCATCAAATACGGTCTACCGCGGCCAGAAACGGCACAACGGCTCCGTCGTCGATCAAAAGCAGCCTCGCCGATTCAAAGCCAAGGCTCCCCCTCCACGAAGCAGAAAAACACGCGGGCTCGATCAGTCCGCTCTCAACGAAATCGAACGCCTCTACCGGGAACGCCTTGAGCGTCGGAGGCTTCGCGAACAACAGGGTTGACTCGCCCTTAAGAGTCGGACAATTCGATCGGCGGGACTCTCGGCGCCAAAGGAAGACCCTACCGTGGGCGAGAGGAAGCGGAGCAACCTACCGCGTCATTTTCAAAGCGGTTGAACCTACAGAATCCGGCCGCCAAGGTTTATCGGCGGAACGACCGGAAACAATCATTCCACCGATCTTCCCGCATGGTTGGACGGCACGGGGCCGAAGGCGCGACTTTCGGCTTGGGTGGATAGCGCCGAGGGTGAAGGTATTCGGGGCGTGAAGTAAAATGCCGAGCCGGTGTGTCTCTGCCGACGGGCGACGTCGTTCGAGATCCCAGTTCCCGCTTCGGCGGGGCTGGTGCGCCCCCACCTCAAAGCTCTTTCGTTGCTCGTGACAATCCGCAAGACCAGCAGGTTTCCTCAGCCTACGGCACGCATGGCTTGATCTAGCATGCTGTTAAAGCGGATGCGTTGGTATCTGACCACCCTTCCCCCACCCGCTCAACCCCCTGCACCAGCCTACAGGAGGGGGTAGGCCCCCTCCCCTCAAAGGCTTACGGTGTAAGTGGAGACAGTGTAAGGGCTTATGTCATACCCCTCTAATCACGACATACATGGTAGTTGTTTAGGGGTTGACAAGGCTTTACGGGTAAGGTGGAAGCCTCGAAACGAGGCGGAAAGAGGGCTGAAAGATGGTGAGTGAACGTGCGGCAAAGGCGAATCGGATCAGCGTACAGCCGGAGCGAAACGGGCTGGAAGCTGGGGCGAAGCGGGCTGGAATCACGGCGGAATCGGTCCGGGATGCGGTGTTGGGATGGATGGTAAGCATCGGAGACGTCAATCTGGCGTTGCGTTACGCTGCGGACACGATCGTCGCCGGGGCTGGAATCGACGAGGATCGGGCGCGGCGACTGGTTCGCCTCGCTTATCTCGGAAGCTAGTTCGGATCGCGCTCCGTCGATGACGGGGCGTCATTCCGCACTAACGCGGGGAAGGGCTGAAAGATGAGTGCAAACGACCAGATCAAGGGCGATCTTGAACGGGCGATTGAGACGCTGAATCTCACGCTCAATTGGCTGCTTCTTCTTGAGGCGGGGGCGGATACCGCTGTTCCGGCTCAAGTGATCCGTCGAAAGATCGAGGGTCTGCTTTTCGATATCGCGCCGAAACCCGCCACGCCTTACGGATGGGATAAGGTCTGACACTCCGCAAAGCGCTCCCGTGGGTTCGCGACCACGGGCGGAGTCTGTGTTTCATTCCATGCAACCCAGAGGGCTGAATTGTGCGTCAGGTCAAGTACACGATTGAGTGTTGGTGCGGGGAAGTTTGGGGCTGGCGATTGATGGTCGGAGTTCCCCAACGATGGAATAGCCGAGCCGACGCCGAAAAGGCGCTCCGTGATGAAGCGGATACCGTTCCGCCGCGGCGCTGCCGACTGGTCAACGGTAAAGGAACGACCGTGCTTCATGCGGGAACCAACGGCACGGAGCAACGCTAATGAAACTCTCTTTCGGGGCCGATTCGGCCCTATTTGAACGTCGGCGCCCGGCGGATCTTGATAGCGTCGTCGGGCAGGACAAAGCCAAACGGCAGCTAAAGCATCTGAAGGAACGCCGCGGAACGCTTGGCGGCCGATCCTATTGGATCTCCGGCAAGTCCGGCATGGGGAAAACCAGTCTGGCTCGCATCATCGCGGCCGATGTCGCCGACCCTTGGGGGATCGAAGAGATTGACGCGGCGGAGCTCAAAGCCGACCGCATCGACGAACTAAGGAAAACGCTTTCCCAACGGATCATCGGCGAAAAGGGCGGCCGCGCGCTGATCGTCAACGAGGCGCACGGATTCCGAGCGGATCAGGTTCGCCGGCTCTTGACGCTGATTGAGCCGGACGGCGGCCTGCCTCGCTTTGTCGTCGTCGTCTTTACGACGACAAAAGCCGGTCAGGAATCACTGTTTGAGGACATGGACGACGCCGGCCCGTTGCTCTCGCGCTGCACGAAGATCAACCTCGAAGAGCGCGGCCAGAATCAGGTTATCGCCGAGCATCTCGCGCAGGTTGCACGGGATGAAGGATTAGGCGAGGTCGAAGTTTCCAAAATGCTGCGAATCGTCAACGAAGAACGCGGCAACATGCGAGCGATCTACAACCGTTTGGAGTCTGGTGAATTCCTTTAAGAGAGGGCTGAAAGAATGGCGACGATTCAAGAGCCGGTCTATACCGGCGCTTTCCTCAACGACGCGAGCGAAAACGCGATACGGCGAGCCGTTAAGGCTGGTTCGCATTACTTCGACGCGGGAACAATGCGGTAGTTCGGCAGTCGAGCATACGAGGGATTCGACTTGCCGGACGGCTCGACGGTTATCGTCATGTCGAACAAAGATCGGCCGTCCTCGCTCGGTCGCGGCGTCCTCGACGGGCGCCGCCATTACCTGCTTTGCATCGTCTCGAAGGACGGCGAAACAAAATCGCACAACTATGACGTTTCCGAGGGGACCGGCTATTGGTTTTCCAAGGCGTCCGCCGTTCGGGCCGCGAAAGCGATGGCGAGCAAATGACTAAGGAACGCGCCGATGAGATTTGGCGGAAGGCTTGCGAAAACACGCGAACGACATTCACCCACAAGGTCGAACTACTGATGACCGCCGAGGAGATCGACGAAGTCTACGCCAAATGGGCGACGATGGGCGGCTGGTCATCGTTCACTGACGCTTTCCTGACGTTCAATAACGGCCGCTGACAGTTCCCGCGCCGATCGCCTTGGACTTCCCAAGGCGATCCCGCCGGCACTTTCGCCGATGAGGGCTGAAACCTTGGACCTATTCGACCTCGTGGACGATGTTGCATTCGATGCAACCGATCGCCACGAACCTGAACCGCAGCAAGCGGTTACGGCAACCGATCCGGCCGATTCCGACCACTGGGAAGGATTCGAGGCGCCGGAACAACCGACCGACGCCGAACTGGAGGCCCAATTTTGCGGCCAGGAACGCGCGGGAATCCCTTCCTGCTCCAAGTCGGGTCTGGCCGTCCGCGCTCGCTGGCGGGCCTATTTGGAAGCCCAACCGGCTGACCTGCGGGAATGGCTGGAGAGAATCGAGGAAGAAAGCTACCGCTCGGCACGTCGCCGCGTGGTTGCAACCCGTGCAATCGACGAGGAGGAAACGCTTTGAGTGTGGAGGACGCCGCCCCGCAAATGCTCGCGGCCTTGAAGTTGTTCAAGGAGCACGCGAAAGACAAAGAGGCGACCAACCGATGGAACTGGCTGAATAAATGCTACTGGGCGGCCGAAGAGGCCATCGCCAGGGCAGAGGGAAGGCCGGTCGATGATCCCGACCCTATTGACTGGGAGGACGTTCCTTGACGATCACCGAAAGCATCGAGGCTGAGCGCGACGCGTTGCGGGTCGAACTCGCCGAGGCCGAGAAAGTCATCGAGAAACTTCGGGAGCAATTGCTCGAATTGGCTTCCGTCGTCATCGACGCCGCCAAGGAAGCCCAGCACCAAGAGGCGAGAATCGGCTGATTTTTTCGGCCTCTATTGCCTCGAACGTCAACATCCGTATTAACTCATTGGGGGCTGAACCTTGACTGCAAGCGAATACGCTCAACTTCACATCGAAATACCCGAGGCGATGGTTTCCATTGCCTCGATCCCCGGCCTTCCAGGCGAGCACTTAATCACCGTCGCCAAGGACGGGAAATCCTACTCGTTCACCAAGCGACTGGCGGAGATCCCGACCGGCGCCGACGTGTTGCATCGTTTGCTGTACGTCGAGGCCAATTGGGCGACGATGTTCCTTCGCGAGTTCGTCGGCGAATGGCCAGACAAAACTTGGATAGGTCGCGTCGAGGCCGTCAAGGAATGGATTCGGCTGCGGCGGCAGCGAACGAAGCTCAAAAAGATGTTCGGAAACCTCTGTCCGTAAACAGGTTTCGGACGGTCAAAACCATTGGCGTGTGCAAACACGTCATACTGAAAGCAGGAAGTAGACTTCCTTGCATCGTATGCAACTTCTTGATTTTGGAGGGCTGAATGCTGGATGTTCAGGCGATGGACGACGAGACGCTCGACCGTCTCGTGTCGCTGGCGGTCGGAGAAGGCCGCAAGGAATCGCTCGACGCGCTCTGGACGGCTATCGAGCAGGCCGAGGCGGTCGAGGACGCTAACAAGATTCTCGCCGATAAGGCGACGTTCCGGCGGAACTCAGCGGCAGGCGAGGCCGCGCGGATCAAGGAACGGATTCTCTTTCAGATGCAGGCCCGCGACCTGAAGCACGTTCAGGCGAGCGCGGGAAAGTTCGCCAGGACGGCGAACGGCGGCGCGTTGCCGCTGCGGATCACGGGCGACTACCCGAACGAGTTCGCGCGAGTCAAACGAGAGCCGGACCTCGAAAAGGTCCGCTCGGCATTGAAGGAAGGCGAGATTCTGGATTTCGTCGAGGTGCTGGACCGCGGCGAACATTTGAGGCTCCGATGACGCACCCACGCCTGAAGCGATTAATCGACAGCGTCCTCGCGGGCTGCAAGGACGAGGGATTCCGTCTCATGCTCGCCACGGCCATGCAACTGGCTTGGGATGAGCGAGGGAGGTCCGACCGAGCGGACGACGAGGACCGCGAGTTCGAGGAGAAGCACGGGCCGAGATACATCTGAGGTAGGTTTTCTCTTTTGAAAGGGCTGAATGATGACTATTGACGATGTGATTTTTGCAGTCGAGCAGGGAGCCGACCCAGAAAAGACGTTCGAGCGATACCGGCGGCAGGCGGTCGAGGTAGTCACCGCTTGTTGCGTCGAACTCAAAGACTACCCGAGCCATGACGAGCGAGATCGGGCCGTTGACAAGCTGATCGATTGCCTCGGCGGCCCGGATGTTCGACGGGAGATTGATCGCCGTCTAGCGGAGAAAGTCTCGTCGAGAGAGCTCCGGGTCGCCTCGATCCATCAACCCTCCGACGTGGTTGCGGCGGCCGACGCCGAGCCCGCGTTTAATCCGAATCTGTGACCTTGGCCGGCGGCTGGAGTAGGCTCACGAATTAAAGCAGGAAACAGCCGTCGGTCATTTGGCGGGAAGTGGTTCGCTTCGGGTCGCTCCCGATGGAGGGTTCGATTCCCTCACCCGCCCTTTCATTTCATGCAAGAGGGCTGACTGATGAATAGACCGAATGACGGCGGGCCTGCGTTTCCGACCTACGGTGCTGACGAAGACCGCAGCGCCGAGGCCGGGACCATGTCAATGTACCTCGACCGGCGAACAGACGGCATGACGCTCCGCGACTACTTCGCGGCTCACGCCATGAAGATCATTTCAGACCGCGAGCCGAACTGCACTGGAGCCAGCTACAGCCTGCTCGCCAAACTGGCCTACCAGTTGGCCGACGACATGATCGCCGAAGGCCAGAAGGAGCGAGCATGAAGACGATCAAGAGCGTCAATCCGAACGTCCGAGACTGGCAGAGCGGATACGGGCCGATGAAGTCGGTCAACGTCACCTTCGACGACGGAGAAGGCGGATCGGCGAACTGCAAGCCCGGCAATGAAGGGAAGCTGAAAGCCGACCTCGAAGCATTGATCGGGAAGCCGCTCGAAGGCTTCACGCTCGAACCGTCGATGGACAAGCAGAGCGGAAAGCAGCGGACCTACAACGACAAGCTCCAGTGGAACCTGAAGCAGGTCCAGCAGCAGCAGGGAGGATTTCGTGGAGGAGGAGGCGGAGGCGGCGGGAAGCCCTACGTCCCCGCGTTCAACCAGACCAAGGAAGGATTCGACCTCCAGCAGGAGTCGATCCAGCGCTCGGTCGCGCTGACCCATGCGGTCGCATTCCATACAGCCAAGGCCGAGGGCGCCCGCGTCGGTCTCGTGGACCCCGAAAAGGTCGTCGAGACCGC
>OFQY01000040.1_pt1 | contig 51020 bp, 87 predicted proteins | sample 1542991 | NCBI WGS metagenome assembly OFQY01 (sample SAMN07774224, study PRJEB24372) | wastewater metagenome | isolation source: Exp Tend VB 10WW | collected 2016-02 | reverse complement strand
CATCGTCGTTTCACCTTCTGCGGCCTATGCCGCGCTCAATCCGCTATGTATTCGCCCGCTCCCGCGTGATGCTCTCCGCAATCTCGCGGGCCTCATCCTGGTCGTCGGGGTGCGCCGCGCTGACCCGGCCGGGGCGGCGCAGCTCAAGGATGCGCCACGCCGCCTCATAGGGCGTCAGCTCGCCGCGCACTGCGGAAGCGCGGATAGTGGGAACCCACCACCATCCGTCCGAGGCGAGCGCGGGCGATATCGCACCCCTGCTCGCCAATTCCTCTATTGGAATCGAGGGCGGACCCTGATAGGCGCTGTATGCATTATCGCCCGGCGCCCCGGCAGCGCCGCTATTGTCGTAAAGGACCATCCCGAGCTCGGGATGGTTGAAAACCCTCATCGACCTTCCGTCGATCTTTTCGTCCCGCACATTTATGTACAACATCATCGTGTCCTTTCTCGCGGCCTGCGCCGCTCATTCAATTCGCCGCTGCCGTTCCTGCTCAATCAGCCGCGCCACCAGCCGGGCCTCGGCTGCATCCTGCTCCACGCCGTCGCGTATCGCGTCCTGTAGGCCCATCACGGAGAGCGCATAGCGCGCATCTCCGCCGATTGCCCCCCGCCAGTAGCGCGGCTGCGACCCGCCGCGCTTGTCATCGTCGCGCCGTTTGGGGCGCGCGCCGCCGAGGTTGTGGCGGCGCGCATCGTCCGGCCGGCGGGCGGGGTTCGGGCCGCCGCGCTTGGTCGTCATTCCTTCTCCTCATAGCCAACCACCGTGCTATCGGTATCGAGCGCCCGCTCGAACGCCGGCGCCGACTGCTCGGAGACCTCAGCCTCCCACAACTCTCCGTCGTTGTGGGTGTCGACATAGGTCCACTCGCCGAACCCCTGGTACGCCGCGCCGTGCTGGATGTCACTTCCGGTTGTGATGATGCGGTAGGTTTTCATCGTCGTGTCCTTTCGTGTCTTTGCTTGTTCGGATTGATTGAAGTATAGCACCAATCAATCCGATTGTCAAGCACCAATAGGGTTGATCTCCAAAAAGTCCCCAACAAAAAGCGCCCCCGTCGAGCGACGAGGGCGCTGTGGGCTAGAAGAACAGCGCTGGCTCTGGCTGCGGCTCGGCCGGCTGCGCCAGCGCGTCAACGCGCGCGCGGAGGGCGTCGAGTTCGGCGGCAAGGTCGCGGCCCGAGAGCGCGGCGATCGTCGCGTTGACAATGAACTCCTGTCGGCTGTGCAGCCCGCGCGCAGCGTCAATCTGTCGCAGCAGCTCGTCGGACAGGCTGAGCTTGAGCGGGGCGCTCATACGTAAAACGCCCAGCTCTCGTATTCTACAGTCCAGCCATAAATAGACATCAGGTGGCGCTCTTCATCCGTCATTTGTTCGCGTGTCTCATACGATCCGCAGTAGAACGAGTCATGCTCGGCCGCGCATGGACGCTGCTCGGTTTCGTACTTGCGGATAATCTCCAGCCCCTTAATGAGTCGATCGATCTGCGGGATTGAGTAATCGGTCCCAGGTTTGTCGCTCACCGCTTCCTCGCTTTCTTCGCCGGCTGCGCCGCGCCCAGCGCGCCGTACACGTTTGCCAGCTCGCGCAGGCCGACCGTCTCCACGCGCGGCAGCAGCGCCTTGATCGTGCGGCCGAACAGCGCCGCGTGGCTCGCGCCGCCGACCAGCACAATCCGCCGCGCCTGGCCGAGCGGGGCGACGCTCTCAAGCTCCTGCGCCAGCGCGCGCGCCGTGGCGTCGAGCTGGACGCGCGCGAGGTCGTCCACGCGCACGCGCGCCCCGTCGGCGATGATGGCGTACTCAGCCCCCGCAATCAGCGCCCCCTCTAGGTCGTCGCGCTCGGCCAGTGACAAGGCCCGCGCGCCGCGACCGAGCAGCGCCTTGTCCAGATTGTCGAGCGCGGCCTGCACGCCCAGCTCGCGCGTCGTGCCGCTGCGATACGCGCCGTCCCGAAACAACGCGATATTGACGGTCCTGCCGCCACCGTCGATCACGACGATCGGGCCGCTCGTGTCGCCGTCGATCGCGGCAAATGCCGCTTCGCCCTCGCGCTTGACCACGACTGAGACGATGCGGATCTCGACGCTGCGCCCGTTGTAGCTGAACGTGTGCCGCCCCTTCAGCGCCGACTCGACGCGCGGCGCCAGGTGCCACAGCGCGATCGGCAGCATGGTTGTCAGCCGGATTGTCACCTTGTCTGCGCGCGGCAGCGCCGACGCGACGCCGGCCAGAATAAAATCAAGCGTCGTGCCATCGTAGTACCGCGCGTCACTGCCGCGCCCCGAGCTGGCGGCCGACGCCGACTCGACGGCGAGCCGCCCCACGAATCGCTCGACGCCCTCGCGCTCGATCACATGCTCGCCATACTTGAGCGCGCTCCACGATGCGGCCGGTAGCCCGCGCGCGGCGAACACTTCCCAGCTGAACGCGCCGTGCAGCGTGCGAACAGCCGGCATGCTGCGCTCGATCGGCACGTCGTCGCCGTCGATGCGAACGAGGATGACCGCGCGCGCGTTGCCAATGTCGGCGGCCACGTCGGCGCTGACAGATGATTCGGCGAGTACATAGTCAGTGGTTGTGATAAGCTCCGTCATTACCATCCTCCATTTGGCCGCTGCAGCGAGCGTACAGGCGGCGATATATCGGGCCGATGTTGCGCGATCTTCTTCTTCGTCTCGGCAGCTGTGCCGCCGACAATCTCAAGGATTTTGTTCGCCGATAGTCGATACTCGCCATTCGGCCGGCGCAGTTGCGCGAGATACGCGATCATCTGATCGTCGTCTTGTGGGACCAGATTAGGCCAGAATGGGCCTTGTCGTGCTGGTTCGTTTTTTCCTGGTTCGATCGGTTCGACCTGGTTCTGATGCGGCAGAACCGCCCCCGGTTCGGGTGGTTCGGGCTGGTTCCGAACCACCTGCGAACTGGTTTCCGCGTCGGCGGCGCTCGACATAAATGACTCCATGCCGGGAAACAGCAGGCAGAGGAGCGGCCCCGGCTCCCATGACGGCGCGTACCACGGCCAGCCCGCAGGCAGCGCCAGCAGCCCCCGGCACAGCCACGACCAGCGGCGCACGGCGATGAGGAGCATCGCCAGCGCGACCAATTGCCAGCGCATTGACGTGGCGGCCAGCGCCATCAGCGCAAGATCGATCGCGTGGCTCATGGTCGCGCCCCCGCCTGCTGCTGACGCCCGACGCTGCCGACCAGCGCGTAGATCGTGCAGGCCACGCACACGAGCAGACAGACCTCGAAGAGATCCGTTGCGAACAGCAGCATGACCCAGCGCGCCAGCCACCAGACCAGACCCTGCACCGGGCCGGCGAAGCTGAACAGATCCCACACGACGGATGTTTCGAACAGGTCGCGCACGCGCGGCCAGTCCGTCCGCATGTCGAACGCATTCAGGACAACGATCAGCCAGGCCATCGGCGCAAACCGCTGCGCCGCGCCGCTCATGCTCTGCCGGATAACCGTCGGCGCGAGCGTCACAATCCACAGGATGGCCGGGCCGTAGATGAGCAGGCTATCCGCGAGCGTCGCCATGATCGCGCTGTGCCACTCGCGCGTGTAGCTCATGGTCGTATCGATGTCGAAGTACCACGCGAGCCAGCCGAAGACTAGATCGCACACGACCAGGCCGATCAGCATGGCGCGCGCCTCAGCGCCGCGGTACTGGCGTATCCACGGCAGCGCCACGCGGAGCGCCGCCGCGCCGTCGAGCAAATCAAAGAGCTTACTGAACATGGCGCAGCTCCTTACGGCTTCGGCAGCCTGGCGCAGCCCTGGCGCGCGGCGCACGGTCGCGCAACAGGCTGCGGCGCGGCTTCGGCAGCCTGCGCCAGATAGGCAGCGTCGGCTGGATTCGATGGGTCAAGGAATACCTTCTGCTCGGGCGGCGTGTCGCTCGCCTGCGCCACGTCCGCGCCGGGTAGCCGCACGCTCACGACATTGCCCGCCGCGTCGATGTCATAGCGGAGCTGCGAGCCGGCGGCCTGGTAGTAGCTTCCGCCCGGCCCCTGGTACAGTTCCGCCCCCGCTGGCACACCGGCCGGCAGCGCGGGCGGCGCGGCGGGCTGCGAGTAGGTCGGCTGCGCCAACTCCGGCGCACTGTCGGCGGCAGGCGGCGCATCCTGGCGCGCGGGCGGATCGGGCTGCGCTGGCACTGCGCCGGCCGGGCCGGCGTCGGTGCGCGCGGCGGGCTGCGCGGTGGCGATGATGATCACCGCCGGGCGCTCGGTCGGCTCAACCAGGCCGGGCGTGGGGGTTGACGCCGCGCTCACCTGCTGGGGATGCATCCCCGGCAGCGCGCCGCTAAACAGCAGGCCCAGCGCGACCAGCACGACGCCGATCGCGGCGCCGCGGGCAGCCAGCACGTCGGCCGGCGGTGGGATTGGAGCGGATCGAACAGTCATATCGTTCCCTTTCTGCCGCGCGCAGGCTGAGACCCTGCGCGCGGCTATGTAGGACTACGCTTCGAGTGCGGCCATCTCTTCGACGGTCAGGCCGATGTCGGCGGCGATCTCTTCGTCGGTCGGATAGTCCAGCAGGTGCGCGAGCATCGGTTCATCCTCGACACCGTAGAACTGATCATAGGCCATTATTGCAACTCCTTTCATAGCTCCACTCCCTTTACAACCGGCAGCGCACACCAGCGCGCCCGCTCTGCCGCGTCCGCCTCGCGCTGCCAGCGGGGCCGCAGCTCAGCCAGCGCCGCCGCATCCTCGGTGGCCCACGCGGCCATGTACTCGGCGTGGGAGACCTCGCGCCAGCCGGTCGGGAGCTGCGCGGGCGCGTGCTCGACGGCGCGGCGGGCAGTGGCGGAGAGAAGGTAGATCACTGCGGAACCTCATTCCACTCCCGCCCGTCGAGCAGCCGGCCGGCGCGGGCCTTTCCGACGCGATAGGCCCAGTTGCGATCGTCCCACTCTGCCGGCCGGCGCGGGGCCTTCCCGCCGAACGCCTCGCTGCCAGCCGCGTACATCAGGCTCTCCATCCCATCAGCCATCTGCTGGCCCTTCGGGATGTCCTCCCCCCACTGCTTAAAGAAGAAGCTGGCGCCGGCCGCCTGCGCCTGGTCGCGGAGCGCGCGCGCCCAGTCGGGATGCATCGGCCGCGCGTTCGGCCCCGACTCGCCGCCGACGATGATCCAGTGCAGGCCCAGATTGATCGGAGCTGACAAACCCCACACAACATCCGATGGAAGATTCGGTGGCAAATCGGGTACGTTCGCCAACCACCGACTCAAGTCCACCGCTCCCAGCAGCGGCTCCATGCTCAGGAACCGCACGCGCGCCGGGACGCGCAGCAGGTGCGGGATGCGCTCGTCTGCGGCGGCCTGGTTCTCGACGGAGGTTCCAATCCACATGTTGAGCAGCGTGTTGCCGCCCCAGTTCCCCGGGAGCATCCGCAGAATGTTCTCGGGCCGCTTCGTGAGCAGCAGCCAATCCAGATGGATTGTGCTGCCGATCAGCTCAAACAGCCGCGCGCGCGCCTGCTGCACCAGCGGCCAGCTCTCAGCTGGCATCGTGTCCTCGCCCTCGAATACGTCGGCCAGCGACGCGCAGAAGACGCGCCGCCGCTCGCCGGCTCGCGCAGCTGCCTTGTTCCAGGCCAGCGGCAGCCGCCAGTACGACTCGGCCGCAACCGCGCGCGCGCCGTGTCGGCCCCACACGCCGAGCACGGCGGGGTTGCGCTTACTCATCACTTCGGCGTAACAGTGCGTACAGCCAGCGCTCACCTTGGTGCAGCCGCGCCAGGGGTTGAACGTATGCGAGGTCCACTCTATTTTACTGTTCGTGCCCATATGCTATACTCCCCTTGGTCGTCTATCGGCCGCCCCTGTCCGGTGTGCGCCGGGCGGGGGCTTCATACGTCTGGTACTGGCTGCGAAACAAGGCGCTCAAGATCCGGCCGCCAAAAGTACCACGTCTTTACCTGCTGCCCCGCTCGGAGCGGGCGCCGCTCGGCTCGGAGCGCTCCCGCGCGCGCTTTGTTCGTTAACACGCGCTCGTTGTAGCCAGTCAACCGCGCCGCCTCGTGTTTGTCGAGCCAATCGTTATCGGGCATAGGCATCACCCCCTCTCGCGTCACCATCTGTATGCTGGCTATCATACCACGTATACCACGTATGTCAAGCACTTCTTTTATTCTTTACACCAGCCCGATTAGCGTAGCACGTTTGCGGCTTTGCAATCGCGCGCTCGTGAGAATGGCGCTGAAGTGTAAAAACTTATGTGTTTCGTCTTGTCCCACCCCACGCCGCACACATGTGCGCCGCATTGCAATGCGCCAAACGCGCGCGCGGGCGGTCGTGGGCAATCGTCGCGCGCTGGGCGGGGCGATACGTGACACGGCTCTGGCCCCTCCCGCCTACTGCGCGCTCGCTGGCGTGGGTTGGCGGGCTATTCTCGGGGGTTCGGACTACACCTTCATTCGCTTTTGGCCGAGCACGTCGCGCGCCGTCTCTAGCTCGCGCCGCCGCTCGAATGCCGCCCGCGCGTGCGGCGTCGTGCACAGTCCCTGCGCGTACAGATTGGCGTCGACCGCCACGCGCTTCCGCTCGGCGTCCAGCGCCGCCAGCGCGACGTTGACGGCCTGTTCGTAGGTCATTTTCTCCCCGCATTGTCAACACGCGGTTGACAATCTTCACGACTGCGGTTTACAAAGTCTCGCGCCTGGGCCTGCTGCTCGGCCCGCTTGTGGGCGATGTAGCCCGCGCACAGATCGTCCAGCTCGATCGGTACGTAGGTCAGCGCGACCCAGCCGACGCACACGCGCCAGGTGTAGCCGCGCTGGACGTAGCAGCCGCCCCACGCGCCCCAGGAGATCGCCAGCGTGCCGCGTTTCACATCCCACCGCCCTTCGCCCGCGCGATTTCTTCGCCCGGCGCGCAGCACGGCGTACACACCGCCACACCCCCGGCGACAATCGAGATACCCGGGTCAAGATTATCGAGCGGACGCCCACAGCGCGGGCACGGCGGCTTCGGCAGCACGTACGGGAGCGCGGCCAGCGGCGGTTCCCCGTTGATCGTCGCCTGCGCTGCCCGCTCCGCAATCGCCGCCAGCGCCGTTTGCCAGTCGTCAGGCACCGGGCCGGCGATGCACGCGCGGTGGGCCGCGAGGATAGCCGCTTCGGGGGTCGGTGGGGGCGTGGCGACGGGTACGAGGTGGCCGGTGGCGTCGCGGTGGAGATACATGTCAGTGCCCTTTCTTGTGCTTTCTGTCGTTCGCTGTCTCACGTCCGAAGAACCGCCGCTGGCCGCGCGCCGTGTTCGGCGGCAAGCGCACGCGGGCGAACAAAAGCGCCGTCTCGCAGATCAGGCAGCGCGCGCGCAGATCCCCGCGGGCGCTCCCGGCGTGGAGCGGGCGGCCACAGGCGCAGCGGGTCATGTTCGCGCCCCTTTCAGCAAGTGCTCAATATCGGCGCTCCAGAAAAACCGATGCTGGTACACGACCGTCGCCACGCCTGCCATCGTGCCGCGCTGATACCAATCCAGCACGGTCGTGCTGGCGACGCGCAGTTGGTAGGCGATCTCCTTTGTCGTCATCCATCGCCCGCCCGCGTCGCGCCGCTGCTCGTCGGCATACGCGCGCCAGTCAGGGTCAGCGATCCACTTGGCCTCCCAGGCGGGCCACGTCTCGCGATTGGCGATAAACAGCATAATGGCGTCGTCGGTGATCAGGTACTCCGGCCGGATGCTCTTGCGCCCCCGCCGTGCGCTGGCACGGTTGCGCGTGGCGCGCAGCCATCCCCGATCGATCCAGCTCACGAGCGTTGGCTGGCTCACGCCGAGCAGCTGCGCCGCAGCGTTCGCGCTGCGCACCTGCGCCCCATCCTGGTTGCGCGCGGCTAGGATGTTTTGGCGGTCATAGATCGAGCCGATGGTGCGTTTGAGGCGCCGCGCGACCTGCGGGACCGAGAACCCCTGCGCCAGCAGCGCGTAGGCTTCGGCATCCTCGTCGTCCGTCCATGCGCGGTTGTAGGCGCGCTGCGTTCCGGGCAACAGCCCCTGCCGCTGCAGACGCGCGCGGCGCTGGCGCACGCTGTTGAGCGTGCGACCGAGCTTGGCGGCCTGCCGCGCAACCGTGCAGGTCGCGTGCGTCGCAATCAGTATCTGATCCTCGGCGCTCGTCCACATCTGGCGACTCATACTTCCTCCTTTGCCCCCAGCACCATCACCGCCAGCACCAGCGCCGCCGCCACGAGCCACAGCCCGCCGCGCAGCGCGCCGCTTGCCAGGTAGCCGCCGACGGCCGCCAGGGCCGCGAGCGCCGCCACGATGTATCTAGTCATGGTGTGCCCCGCTTTTTACACGTCTCAAAAGCGCCTGCAGACGTGCGACTGCCTGGCGTTTTCCCATGTTGACGCCCTTACGATATGCCTTCTCCTCGGCATTTAATGTGGCCGGCGGATGTACGATCTCGGCATTGATCTCGGAGATCAGGCTATTCGGATTTAGTGGTTGAATCCGGTTCATTCGGATAGTCCTCCAGGAGCTTGGCAAAGGTTGAAAGCGCAACACCGAAGTTTACGTTTTCTTCCCTGTTCGGATCATATTCCACGTTCTCATACAGATAGCCTAGAGGCTCAGTATCAACCGGAACCAGACGTGGCTGGTATGGCAGGCCGGTCTTCTTCCATCCATCACGGTAGATAGGTTTACGTTTCATATGCGAACCCTCCGAATACAAAACTTTGGCGCGAATCGCACCGAACGAGTATCCTCGCCCGTTTCGGTTCGCCACCTTAATCACGCCGTTCAATGCTTCGGTGTAGGCATTCGTCATGCCAGTGTCGAAGTAGTTGAAGATGGGTTCCTGCCAGTTATCTACGGCGGTGGTGATGTCTTTGAATTGTCCGGCCAAATCAACAGGAATGGCCTTCTTCCATTCGGTGTAGCGCGCCCACGCTGCCTGCTTGTCGGCTTCCTCATCCCAAATGTTGAAGAACTCTTCCTTCAGATCGTAGGCTTGCCCCAGTTCTGGGAAGTTCTTCGTCCAGGTATCCAGAATGAACAGGTCTTGGTCGTCCAAATCGCGCTTTCGATGGAGCAAGATAAAGCGGTCTTTCTTGAGCGTGCGCCGCTTCTTATCGGTCAAGCTCTCGCGCAAATCCTTACGCACCTTATCCAGCGCCTGGTTCGCCATTCTGACGATGTGGAATTTGTCCACCACCACCACCGCATTGGGCAGGGCAGCCGCTACCGCTTGCCGGTAGGGACGCCACATGTCCATCGTGACAATCTCGATCTTGTGCCCATCCTCAATCTTGGAGAGGTAAGCCTGTACCGTCTTTTGATCTCGGCTTTCCAGCAGATCAATCACCGTTCTGTACTCCACGTTGGTGAGTACACAGCGGGGCTTATTGAGCAGATGCAACTCATCTATGCCAAGCACAGCCGGTGTCGCGAACGTGTGTGTTTTGGCGAGCTGGGCGGTATGGGCCTTGAAGATGTCCCGAACGGTCTTCTCGTCCAGCCCGCACTGGCGAGCCACTTCAGCGAAGGTTATCCGCAAGCTTTCAGATTGGACGAAGCGCAGCAGGCGCTTACTCATGCGATGCTCTTCGTCCATGTCGGGCAGTTGCTCAATGGCAATGCGACCGCACGAATGACACTTAAAGCGCCGCCTGCCTACCAGTATCCCGACTCGCTTGGCGTGGATGGGCAAATCCATAAACCGCTGCTCACGAACGCCGTAGGGACGCAGATCGCCGACCGTCCCGCACAAAGTGCAGGAGGTCGGCGGGTTGAGCAGGTGGGCGCTGATGCGGTAATCGTGGTCGTTCTCTTCGACCAGATCAATCACCCAGTGCGGCCAGTTCAGGAGGTTGCTCATGTTTACTTGCAGTTTGGGCAAGCATCTTGCTTGCCGATTACCCATCCGCCCTGTTTGATTACCTTCTCCGCCGCTGCCTTCTTGGTTTGTGCTGTCCAGAAATTGCCAAAACAGCCGCGCCGCCCTATGTCACACACAATAAAGTATTCGCCACTGGTCTTCGCTACCATCAATCGCCTCCTGCTCGGCTCGCTGCCTTTCGGTACTCTCGTCCGACACGCTCCATTTGTTTTCGCAGGCGTTCCCATTCGCGCATGTCGCCCCGATCATAGGCGGCACCCATCAAACGATTCAGCCGGTCGATCTCCGCTTCCAGTTCGGTCAAACTCATCACATTTCTCCAGTGTGTCGAATATATATGCCACATCACGAGGGTCACCACCGCCCTCGCGCCAGCGATCAATATCGTCACGGAGTTCTTCAAGCAGCTTATTGCGTGCTTCAGCGCGGAGCGCACGCGCTTTCCAGTTGATACGTTTGGTAGGGTTTGTCATGGTTCGTCAAGCAATCCATCTGCTGTCGCCTTCGCTCGGCACACTGGACAAAGGTGCCGCCCATGTGCTTCTGCTAGCTGAAAATCCGCCCCCTGTCTCCGGAGGAGACTCGTTCGTGCCAAAAGCATGCTATCAATACACGTCCACCCGTCTTCAAGGTTCTGGCAAACGTTCTCGTCGCTCATTTCGTTACCCACATGCGTGTTTTGAAGATGTCACCATCGCCGAACACGACCATCTGTCCATCAACAAAGCCGACGCGCTTCTCGTAGCCCTTAGCGATTTCGGCAGCCTGTTGAAGGTAGCGATCAGCATCAGGTTTGCGCTTGAACGTATCCATAACCTGTGTCTCTTCGCCATAGTGCTGAACTTTTACCTGATACATGACCGTTCCCTTCAACCACTAAATCCGAAGTATCAACTACCTGTATGATACCACGAATGTAAGTGGTTGTCAACCACATATTCCGATGTTAAAGAACTATGTACCTACGAACTCAGCAACCAACTAATCCGAATAGCCGGAGATCAATGCCTCTAGCTCAGCAACGATATCGAGCATCTGTCAATCCTTTCTGATTGGCGCGCCGGCATTCCAAGCCGCCAGCGCGTCGAGTTCGCGCAGGCGCAGGCGCCAATATTGGCGCTTGACCGCCGACAAAAACAGGCTAATCGCCGTGTATGCGGCGCCTGACTCTCGAACGGCCTGCGCCTGGTCGCTCGCCCAGCGTCGGGCGTCGAGCAGCTGCGCCGGGTCATCGGGGTTGACTGGAAGCGGGCTGTCATCCGCAACCCACGCGAATGTTGCAATCAGTTCTCGGTCTTGCGCTTCCGTAGCCGTTGCTCTCATCGAAGCACCTCCGCCGCGCGGTCGCGCAGCTCGCGCTCTTTCGCCGCAGCCGCCGGCCACTCGCGCTGCGCCATCGCCCGCACGTCGGGGTCGACGGACTGAAACCACTGCGCCAGCTGACGTAGCCGCGTCTGCGATGCGTCAATCTCTAGCTGGAGCCGGCGCAGCGCCTCGGCCCGCGCGTCGTCGGTTTCACTCATATCGCCTCCAGTATCAATTCACAGCGCGGGCATCCTCGCGCATAGCCCGCGCGCTCGATTACGATCCGGTCGATACAGTTGTCATCAAAGCCGAGCGCCAGCGCGAGGGCGTCCAGCGCGCTCTTGATTCGGTTGTCAATGTCCTGGTTGCGCTTGTCGCCGAACGTCAGGCGCATCGTGAGCGCCATGCGCGGGGCGGGGCGAAAGCCCGCGCGCGTCGCTGCTGCGCGTGCGGTGTAGCCCGCCAGCTCGCGAAACGTGTTCGCCGCGTCGGTCAGCCGCTTGCCGCCGTTGGCGTTCGCCGCGTACATGTGGTTGACCGTCGGCGGGAGGATGTCGAGTGTTACGGTTAGCATTACACGTCTCCCCACAGCGGCCCGTAGCCCAGCCGCTCGACGCACACCGGATTCAACCAAAGCACCTCCGTGCGCGTGTTGCCCTTCTCGGCCTGAGCTCGCCGCTCGCGCGTGCTCCAATGCGCGAGCCGGTCATCGTAGAGCGCGCAGTGGTAGCCGGAGAGCACGACGGGGCCGGGGTGCGCGTCGAGCGCGTCGAGCAGCGTCAGGTGGTCGGCGTCGGTCATCTCGTGGGCGTAAAGCCTTTGCCCCCTACGCGTCGAAAATACGTAAGGCGGATCGAGATACAGGAGCACGTCAGGAGTCGCGTATCGCTGCAAGAGCTTGTCGGCGGGCTGTTGCTCAATATCCGCTGTGCGCAATCGTGCCATTGTTTCAAGGATGCGCGTTGGTATGCGAGTCCAGTATTCGGGATAGTATCGACCGGCGCCCGATACACCGGGTATCTTCGTCCCTGTCGTGATCCATCCACCCTGCTTATGCCCCTGCCAGGCATTGACAAGCCACCGCCGCGCGCGCTCGATCGGGTCGTCGCACGGCTGATAACTCAGCTCGTATTCCTCCCGTGCCCACGGCGTCATCTCGATCAGCGCCGCCAGCCGCTCGCCGTCGTCGCGGATAACGCGAAAGAGATTCACCACGTCGCCGGACAGGTCGTTGATCACCTCGTGGCGGGCCGGCGCCTTGTTGAAAAACACCGCGCCAGAGCCGAAGAACGGTTCAACGTAGTGCATGTGCGCGGGGAAGTGTCCGATAATCCAGTCTGCACAATTCCACTTTGCGCCCGGATACTTCAAGATTGGCTTGATTGTCGGTTGCATCGTCATCTCCCCACAGCGGCCAGCTCTAGCCGCAACTGCACCACATCCCGCCCGCGCTCCTGCCGCTCCAGCCACGCCGCCAGGCTCGCGCCGCTCGAAAACTCGGCCGGCGCGCCGTTGCCGCGCAGCTCCCAGCGGTCATCGCCGAGCGGCAGCAGCGTCCAGCCGAAGACGGCGCAGCGAGCGGCGAGGGCGCTCACGGCTCCACCGCATACGCCGCGCGCTTGTGCGCCGGCAGCGCCGCGTTCGCCGCGACCCACGCCTGCGCGCGGGCCTTGCGAGCCGCCCAGTCGATCGGCGTACCGTCGCAGCGCACCGCGCCGCTGTGTGACGCCCCGCAGCGCGGGCAAACGGGCGGCTGGCTCATACCATCCCCAAGAACAGCATCTCCGGTCGCACCACCGGCTCGCCGCGCCCGCACGCCGGCCGCACGTCGCAGCCCGCGACCGCCACCGGATCGGCGCCGTCGGGGATGAGCACCAGCGTGGCCGCGCAGCCGTAGCGTTCGGCGAATGCCGCGCGGGCCGCCGCGATCTTGTCGGCGAGCGGGCGCTTGCTGTCGTCATACCATCCGAGATACATGGCTAGGTCTCCCATCCGCATACGGTTGCTTCTCCAAACCGCGCGACCAGCGCCGCGCGCACGTCGTCAGTTGAGCGGGCCACAATCACCAGGCCGCCGCGCCGCTCAATAAATTCTTTCTGGCGGAGCTGCGCGGGGGTCGGCGTGCCGGCCGCGCTCTTGATCTCAATCGACACGTAGCACCCGCCCGGCGCGCAGCACGTCCGATCGTGCGTTCCTGCCCGGCCGATGCTCATCTTGCGGCCGTCGATCTCCGCCATGCCCGCCGATGTGCGGAGCACGTAGAAGCCCAGCTGCTTCAGATAGCGGTCGATCGCGTTGCTCACCTTGGCTTCGGGGGTCGCACCGCTGCGCTTCTTGGGCGTCGGCGGCCGGCGCACGGCGTGTACCCAGGCGCGATCGTCATCATTCATCGCTACACCTTCACCGGCCAGCCGGCCGCATCACGCGCAGCGCGCAGCTCAGCACATGCCCTGCGATACCATCCCTCGAGCCGCTCAAGCTCAGCCGCCACGCCGTCCAATGCCTCCCACAGCCCGCACAGCCGCGCCTTGTCGCCGCCGGCCGCTTTGGCCGCGCGCCAGGCCGCATCAAACGTCGCCGCGCTGTAGTCGGCGCGGGCGCGGTATGACTCAACCTTCTCATTCCACCAGGCCCGGTCAGGGCTTGCCGCTACGGCATCCTCGAGCGTCTGCCAGGCGCCTTGAAAGCGCACCACAACCGCGGCGTACCGCTCGGCGACGTGCGACGCGGTCGCGTCCAGATCCTCCATGCAAAGCGGGCAGAGCAGCGCCGGGTGGTCGATCGGCACGGCGGCCGGGCGCTCGCACACGCGGCAGGTGATCCGCTCGAGCGCCGCCATCGTGCGGGCGGGCGCCACGTCGGTAAACAGGTCGTTCATCGTGCCTCCCTCGCGGCGCGCGCCGCCGCCTCAGTGTCATACGTGCCGAACGCGGTGTCGGTCATGTTGTCCCAGAGTTTCCAGACGATGCGATCTCCTTCTCGCGCCATCACGATCTCTAGATTCGCGTGAAAGTCGTGAAAGTCAGAAAAAAGAGGCGTTTCATGGCTTTGTGATGCGCTATCAACTTTCACATTTGGCATGTGAAAGTCGGTGAAAGTCGTGAAAGTCTCGGCCTGAACACTTTCACGACTTTCACGACTTTCACGACTTTCACGACTTTCACGACTTTCACGCAGATACGGCACCTTGGGCGGGATTTTGGCGTAGCGCCCGTTTCCGACGCGCTGCACAAGGTTGTCATCCATCAGCCGCCGGATCTGGTTGGCGACCGCGCTGACTGATTTGGCGACTGACGCGGCAATCTCCTTTAGCTGATACTCGGCGTCGTCCTCCATCGCCTCGAGGATCTGGCGCCGTGCCGTGCCGCTCGAGATCTCTTGACCAGAAGCGACGCGGGCGAACTGGCACATGTATTGATCCCATTTGAGCGCCATCGGGTCGTCGTCGCTAATGTCACGACCGCGAATGGCGAGGATACTCTCGCCACTGTTATCAGGGCTGCGGCCGAGTACCCACATGGACGCGACGCCACCAGATAGGCCGGTCGTGCCGCTGATCTCATCGAACACGTCGTCGGCTTTGGCCTTGCGGGTATGATGGATGATGATGACCGCGATTCGGTGGCGCTCAGCGAACTCGTTGATCATCTTGACCGCTTCATAGTCTTCATCGTAGGGGTTCGCCTTGGCATTGCGCGGGGGGCGGAAGTTCTGCAGGATGTCGATCACCACGCAGCGCGTATCAGGATGCACCTCCATCCAGGCGTCAAGCATCGCAATGCCGGCCTCGCCGCGCTCCCACTTCGTGTAGATGTGGAACTCTTTCGGCCAGGGCGCGGCGCCGAGCAGCGCGGCCAGGCGGCTCTTCATGCGGCGCTGGTTGCTCTCGAGGTCAAGGTAGAGCACCGTTCCTTGCAGCACGTCGTAATAGCTCAGCACCTTCCCGGCGCTGGCGACGGCCGCCGCGACGGCGAGCGCCAGCCACGATTTTTTGCTCTTTGGCTTGCCGGCGAGCAGCGTTGCACCTTCGGGCAGGATGCCATCGACAATCCACTTAAGCGGAGGGAACTCGAGGCGCTGCAGCTCGGCCGCATTGATGCCGTGCGAGCTCAGGTCCAGCACATAGTCAACCTTGCCAACCGGCTTTGCTGGGGGCGCTGACTTCGCCTCAACGATCTCTCCGGTCGCGGCATCGACGCCGCGCAGCGCGGCGGCAGCGCGCTTGTAGTCGCCGCTATGCTCGAGCTGCGCGTAGATGGCGAACGGGCTATAGGCGCGACCGGCATCAAACGGGCTGGCGTTGCTCGAGAACACATAGAGCACATTTGGTGCGACATAGCCAAACGTGGCCGACACCCCCGCGTCCTTGCCCGGCCGGCAGAGATACGACACGTCGCCGCGCGTGTACATCACCGACCAGCCGGACCGCTCGAGCATCGCCAGCGCGTCGGCGCCGTGCGATGCGTTGTAGACATCGCCTGGCCGGTCGCCGGTCGTCTCGAGGCTCTTTGCGGTGCGTGCGTCGGCACGCGACAGGGCGCGCGCACAATCAAGGGCAATCAGGCGCTCGGCCGGGGTGATCTTGGGGAGCTGCGCCCAGTCGCCGCGCAGCAGCGTGTAGCCAGGGCTGGGCGCCACCTGGAACTGCCCGCCGCGCCCGCGCGTTTCAATCAGCGTGGTATAGGTTGCGCGCGGGCTTTTCTGTAGCTCGGCATTTGTCGGCGGTCGCGTCGCAAGCTTCTGGTTCCCTTGGATAATGTCGCAGCGCCAGGCGACGTGATAGCCGCCACTCGGCGTGCGCTCGAGCAGCAGTCGCTCGGGCAGGCCGGGCGCGAGATGATCGCAGAGCGCGTACCATTCGCTGTACAGCGTGTCGGCGTCGGGATTGCCCTTGTTGTCGAAGTCAAGCCCCTCCACGTCGCGCAGGCCGATGGCGCGCCCTGGGGTGGCGTACCACGCGCGGATCTGCTGCTCAGTAACCGTCATGGTCTCCCAGCCTTTGAAATCGGCCGGGTACTTTTTTGCCGGGTCGTTCGGCAGCACGGTCAGTCCGGCGCGGTGGTAGCGAAGTGCGATGTCAAGCATGTTCATTCGGTCCTCGGTGTGCCAGCCATAAAAAAAGTGGGGGGGCAGTTTTACGCCATGCCCCAGGGCGTTTGTGTTAGAACGGCAGCGCGTCGTCGGCCGTGATCTCCTGGGGCTGGTTCTTGCGCGGCTCGGTGGCCGTCGGCGCGTCGTTCGTGCGCCGCTCCTTCAGCCATTCGTCATACTCGCCCCGCCGCTCTTCGCCCCACAGGACCATCTCGCGGCCGGTGTAGATGGCGTTGAGCGCGTCTTTCGTCATCTCCTTCGGCGTCACGAGCACCGGCCGCGTCACCGGCTTGCCCTGCGTCTGCGTGTACACGACCCTGCCTTTGTCGTCGCGCTCGGTCGCCACCGTGGCCCAGAAGCACCACGGCCGAAATTCGCGCTTCGCCAGCGCGGCAGCTGGCTTCAACACGTCGCTGTGGAGCTTGTGAATGATGCCGTCGGGCCGCCCGACGATGGCGAACGAGGTTTTGACGGTCGCGCTGCCCCACACGATGAGGCCTAAATCCTCCAGTCCTTCGGCGACGCAGAGCACGTCCACCTGCAGGCTGGCGCCCTGCTCGCCCTTGGCGTATTTTTCAACCCAAAACTTCCCCGTGTCCTTGCGAATGTAGGGCTGCTGGCGCACGCCGATGATGGCGAGCTTCAGCGTCTCCGCCTTGAACCCCTCTGAGGTCGTGCCGTTCTCGAAGACCTCTTCGCAGGCCGCCCACGGCGCGCCGGGCACGAAGTCGCCGATGCGCTCCTTACTCACGAAAAAGTACCCGCCCGTCCGCAGCTTCGCTTCGCCGTTGCGCCACTGGATGCGCGTCAGCCCGTCGCCCTGCGCGCCGTCGTCGTACCGCTTGAACTCAACCGTCGTGTCTTTGATGAAGTCCGTCATGATCGTCATGCTCCTTCGTGCCTTAGCAGGCTATGTGTAGCAGCCATTCGGCGCCGGCTGCGTGCGCTCGTTGTTCGACGCGGCGCGGTCCTCGCGCTTCGATGGGTGGGTTCCGCGTCTAGGAGTGTCGCTCCGCCGCCGCCATGTAGGCGCGATCGGCGGCCTGTTTCAGATGGACGAACAGCGGGCCGGCGTTCTGGATCAGCGTTTGCGCGCTGGCGTAGAGCGCCTGGAACTCCCGCCGCAGCCGCACGTTTTCGCGCGCCGCCCGCTCCAGTTGCTCCTGCGCCTCGTCCAGCGCCTCGCGGGCGGCCTTCAGCTCGGCGGCCAGATAGGCGTGGGCCCTGTCGCGCGGCGTGGGCGCGAACAGCAGCGCCCGCACGGCGGGGCAGTGCTGGATGTGGTGGCCGCCCCCGCAGGCGCCGCAACTGGTGCAGATGTCGGCCGGGTCGTCTGCGTATTCACTTCTGAGCCATTCCCAATCTACCAGTGATGTCATCGCGCACCTCCGAACACGGCGTCGAGCAGAGCGTCAATGCTGTGGAAGTACTCATCCGCCGCGCCCCGCGTGGCGAGCACCCACAGGCCCGGGGATGAATGAAACACGATCCGCCCGCGCGGCAGATCGACGGCAAAGCCGCCGACCAGCTGGCGGTCGAACGCCGCCCGGGCGCTTCGCCGCGTGGCGCGGATGATGCGGCCGGCCGTCGGGCGGGCGGTGGGCGACGTGATGTCGTCGCCGTGGAAGTCGTCGCCGCTGTACATTAGTTCGCCTCCTGCATCACCGGCCGGTTGGCCTTAATCAGATCCGTCACCAGGTAGTCAAGCTCCACCTCGGCGGCGTGGTACGTCGCGGCGTAGCCGACCAGCTCACCGTTGACGTACATCGCGTAGTCCCGCGTCGCTCGGTCGTACTGGATCGTTTTTTCGTACATTGTGGTGCTCCTATGTGTTGCGTTCGTGCTTTCCTATGCCAGTATTGTATCATAGGCGTAGCACAATGTCAATACGCAATATTGGTATCTTGACACAACGCGAAACATTTGCTATACTGAACCATAGGAAGTAAGATACTGAAAGGACAAAGCTTATGCAGGTTAAAACTATGGCTGTGCGAAGTCGTCTGAAGATCGTGCTTGCCGAGCACAACACGGAGTTGATTCGCGCTGGGCAGCCGCCGCGCACCGTGCGCGCGCTGGCTGAGGAGATCGCCTTGTCGCCGTCGGTCATCACTGGACTGACGAGCGGGCGCGCATCGCGCGTCGATTTCAAGACACTCGACAAGCTGTGCAAGGTGCTGCATTGCCAGCCGGGGGATCTGCTGGTGTATGCGCCGGATGAAGATGAGTCGGCATAGTCCGCCCAGGCGCGCAGCCAGGCGGGGGAGGGGAGCAACGATGTTTGACGCTGACGCCATGGCCAAGGCTCTTTACTGGCGGTCGCTCTCAGCTGACCGCGATGGGAAGATCAACGATATGGCGGCCGAGCTGCGCGCCGCCTACGCCGCGGGCATCGCGGCCGAGCGCGCGCGTCTGCTCGTCGCGCTAGACGACATCCCGTTCCGCACGGCCGGCGAGGGGGCGATCCTGGCGCGCGTGGCGGATCGCATCCGCGCCGACTAGGGCGCATCCCACTTACGCTTTGGCACGCACTGGCGCGACGGTGCTACTCAGCGCGCAGCTTGATACGTTGGTAACGTTCGCGCATGCGTGCGTCGATCCATCACAGTCGCACCCCCGCGAACATAGGCAGATCCTCCAGCGCCGCGCCGGCCGGTCGGAGGCACTGCGGCGAGAGCCACAGCCGTTCGCGCCCCTGCTGGTGCCCGTCGGCGCTCTGGTTCGCCATCCCGCCCTTTAACCAGCCCTCCGAGAACCACTCGACCGCGCGCCAGCCGTGCGCCTCAAGCGCGGCGTGCTCCGTGTCATACCCGGCCAGCGCGATGCGGAGCTTCGGATCGGCGCCGTTCGCCACGCACCACGCCTGGACGGCGTGCGCCACGTCGCCGCTCTCCGAGGCGTAGAGGCCCATCGCGCGGCCGGTCTCCGCCATGTACGGCGGGTCCAAAAATACGCCGCACATCCCTTTGCCCTGGCGGACGGGCAGCGTGAACATCGCGCCGGTTGTGCAGACGCGCCGCCAGTCGCCGTTCACGATGCGAACGTGCCGCAGCCGGGCCGCGAGATACGCAAACCAGCGCCGCAGCTCGGGCATCACGATCGGGTGAAAATCAAGGTCGTCGGGGATGATCAGCGCGGCGTCGTCGCTGGCGTCGTCACTCCCCAGATGGGGGAGCTGCCGCGCCACGCCCGGCTCGCGGGTGCCGGCGTGCGCCACGCCCTGGCCGTTATTCCCCAGATGGGGGAGCTGCCGCGCCACGCCCGGCTCGCGGGTGCCGGCGTGCGCCACGCCCCGGCCGTTATTCCCCAGATGGGGGCGCTTCCGATTGACCCCGCCGGCTTTGGGGCGCTTCATCACGCGGCCATCCGCGCCGACGACCCACGGCCCGGTGCCGCTGCACCAGCCTGAGCCAATCCAGCCGCAGATGCCATAGAGCCAGTAGCCGGCGATTTTCGCATCGTAGTAGTCGGGGTCGGCCATGAGCCGTTCGAGGTTACCATCGGCGGCCCAGCGCAGGCAAGCGAGGTGCCGCGCCATGATGTCGGCCTCGCAGATCGGCCAGGACGCGGCCTCGGCGGTCGCGTCGGGGTCGTGCGCCATCGCCCGCCAGGCGTTGCAGAGCAGGCCGTCCGCGTCGTTGACGGTTTCGCTGTAGTACGTACGGTTCGCGGCGTGGGGGCGGCGCAGCAGCACCGCGAGCGAGCCGGCGAACGGCTCGACGTAGTGCGCCACGTCGCCGAGCGCTGCCCACACCGCGTCGGCCGCGTCCGTCTTGCCGCCGTACCATGGGAAGGGCGTCTTGCGCAGGTCGGCGATCACAGTCGCACCAGCGCCAGCCAGGCCCACAGCGCGCAGGCGAAGAGGCCCGCCGCCGCCACGTCGAGCGGGTCAAGCCGTCGCGCCCAGTGACGCAGGCGGGCGAGGGCAAGCCGGAACCGCGCGCGCAGGGCTGCGATGCTAGTAGCCATGCTTCACCACCTGCGAATCAATCCACGCGCTCACCTTGCGGTTGACCGCGTTCCCCAGCATGCGATAGCGCGTGCTGTTGCTCATCTCCACCCGCGCGCCGGCCTCGTCTATCCCCCATGCGGTGTCGTCATCCTCAAACCCCTGCAGGCGCTCACACTCGCGCGGGGTGAGCCGGCGCACGCCGAAGGTTGAGCCTATGCCATGCTGTGCTCCGGCCTGTCCAATCCCGTCGCCATCGCGGTATCCGTCGCCGTTTGTGCGCTTGCCAATCTCAAGCAATGGCACGAGCGCCGCCGGATACCCCTGGCCTGGCTTGCCGCCGCCGGCAGTCAACTGGGCAGCGATGTTTGAAGTTCGGAGCTCGCCGTGCTGGTTCTCGGCGAATGAGACAGCGACGATATGCCCGGCCTGCGTATCGTTGTCGTCAGCCCCGCCGTGGCTGGCGCTCTGAGCGCCGGCCACCACTATGTTTTGGTCGTCGTCTCCTCGTCGCCCTGGCTTATTGCCATCGCCACTAGAGCCTGCTCTAATTGTGGCGGCAACGCGCGCCCGCGCTTCGCTGCGCGGCGCAATATTCCACGGCAGGCGCGCGGCGAGAGATAGTATTTCGGCGCAGCACTCGGCTCCAATATCTCGGCGAGCGAACACACCGAAAACGCGCTGTCGCCGCTGTGCAACGCCAAAGAACTGAGCGTCAAGAGTTGACCATGCTCCACAATACCCGATGCTGTCCAGGGCGGTAAGAACTGCGAGGAAGTCTCGGCCAGTTCCGCTAGAGAGAAGTCCGGGAACATTCTCCCAAATCGCAAAATCAGGTTGAAGTTCATCGACAATCCTTACGGCTTCATAGAACAGTCCAGAACGCGCGCCGGAAAGTCCCGCCCGCGCGCCGGCAACACTTAAATCCTGACAGGGAAAGCCGAACTTGACGATATTCGCCCACGGCAGGTTGTGGCGGCCCGCCGTTCGCACGTCGTCAAGGATGAGTGCGGCGGGATGGTGTCGGCGTAGCACGGCGCGGCAGGTCGGCTCCTTCTCCACCAGCGCGAGCGCGTGCGTGTGCGGGCTGCAAAAGCCGCCAATGCCCGCGAACAGCTCTATGGTCGTGGGGGTCATCACAGCCCCACCCACGCCAGTGCCCGCCGCCACCAGGGGGCGGGCACCACGACCGGCCGCACGCGACAGCGCGTACACACCGGCCAGCCGTTGACCAGGCGGCGCGTGGGCCTGCGGCAGACGCAGCAGGCGCGCTCTACGTCACTGAGGTGCATTGGCGGCCTCCCACACAACCGGATGCGGCTGGGGCCGAGCGGCGTCATACGTCGCGTCCGGCAGCGCGTCGTAGCGCGCCAGCAGCGCACGAACGTGGCTCAACCGGGCGGGATTGCCCGGTGTCCACTTGGCAAGCACCACGCGCAGCATATCGGCCAGCTCGTCGGCCATGGCGGCGCGGGTCGGGATGAGTTCACGCTCGATCATTGCGTCTTCTCCAGCTGCGCGGCGAATCGCTTCTCGCGCGCCTCGTAGCGCCGGGCCTCGCTGTCGGCCCAGGCGCGGCTCTCGATGGTCGCCGCGAGCTTTTCCAGCCGGCGCATCTGCGCGGCCAACGCGGCGTTGAGTTCGGCGAGATAGGCGGTGGTCATACGGTGGTCGCTTTCTGCGGGCGAACTAATGACGAACATCGGTTTGCAAAATCAGATCGTCCATGCGCTCCTGCCGGGCGGGGGCAAAGCAGCCGCACCCCCCCCACTCGTCGCGGTCGTATCCCTCGCCGCGATCCAAGCGCGCGGCGAACTCATAGAGCGTGATTGGGGTCGACACCCCGCCGCGACGGTCGCGCAGGATCGTTATTTTGGGGTTGATTTCGCGCTGAAACTGCGCTTCTTTCTCAGCGTGGTACAGGTAGCGCAGCTTATTGACGCGGTAGAGCAGGGCAAAATGCGCCTGCCCTGCCTTGACACAAAAGCCGCCGCAATTCGCGTGCGTAAACCCCTGGTCATACAGGCGCGGCGGATTAATGCCGCGCGTCGTCCATTTGTCGGCAAGATGGCATTTGTCAAGGTACGGTGGCTCTGCCAGCGGGAACCAGCAGCGATAGGGGGCTTTCGCTGCTTCAAAATCGGCAATGCGATGCGGCTCCGACCAATCCAGGCCAGTGACCTGAACGGTGGTCTCCGGCGTGTAGCGATCGGCTATCCAGCGATCGATTGGCTCGCGCTTCAGGTCAATCGAGCATCGCGCCACACGCGTTTTGCCAACGGGCAACGTAATCGCCCGCGCGTCAAACATCGCCTGCCAAATGTCGCGGCCCTCGACAATGCGGATGACCGCAATGCCGAAATAGCGTTCGATGTCGTCAAGAAAGCGATAGTTATCCGCATCCTCGCCGGCGTGCACGTTCGTGCTGTGGCCGCGCACGTCGGCGAAGATCGGGACGATTGCGCCAGCCCCGCGCGCGATCGTGCGCTCAAGGGCTTCTGCGCTTGCCAGTCCAGACGAGACGTTGACGATGTATGTGTCCATGTGCGTCGCTTTCTGCAGGCGATAGAGGGCTATTCGTGGCTCGGTGCTTGCCGTGCGTGAGCTGCGATCGGTGCGTGTCCTGGCGGTCAAAGATGCGGACCGATTGACCAACATAGATGCGGCTATTCTTCGTGTTGAGAATGTAGTACACGCCTGCGTAGTCTTGTCGGGGGTCGCGTCGTTTGCCGCGCATGGCTTTGGTCTCCTGTCCTACTGGGACACGTGGCCTTCTAAGAAGCGCCGCTGCGCATGTGCGTCGCTCAGCACCAGCCTGCCGGCTTCGGCTACCGATGGGAGGCCGCGCGCGGCTTTTACCGCGTCCAGATACGCCGCGTCGTCATTGTCGGCATAGAATTTGATGAGCTTGCGGCCATTGCGCTTCAACGGTCGGCCGCGCTTATTTTGGTCACTCATGCGAAACTCCTTCGGGGATTGTGCCACGTGTCCATTGTAGCATAGTGTCCAATGTATTTCAAGTACCAAAAAAGCATTTTTGAGTACCATTTTTCGTGAATGTTAGGACACTACACTTGACATAGCGCCCCTGCGCGTGCTATCCTATGCACAAGCGCGCCGCGCCAGGGACGATCGTCATTCTCGCCTCAGCTCACCCCTCGGCCGGCGCGCGCATCTGCACATACCGCCGGGGCTGGCTTTGGGGTTCGCCGGACCCCGGCGGCGACCATTGCGCGAGTACAATGCAGCCAATCGACACGACACATCGCAGCCCCAACCACGAGCCGCGCACGCGGCCGATTGCGCTTGTCGTGTTGCATGCGACCGCCGGCAGCCTGGCCGGGTCGCTGGCCTGGCTCTGCACCCCCGCGTCGAAGGTCTCCACGCACTATCTGATTGCGAAGTCCGGCCATGTCTATCAGCTCGTTGACGACGACGCGGTGGCGTGGCATGCCGGGCGGGCCGAGTGGCACGGTGAGACGGCGATCAATGACATCTCGCTCGGCGTCGAGCTTGAGAACGCCAACGACGGCCGCGACCCCTACCCCGCCGCGCAAGTCGCCGCCTTGACGACGCTGGTGCGCGCCCTGTTCGCCCGCTACGGCCCGCTCGCGCTGGCGCGGCATTTGGACGTGGCGCGGCCCGTCGGGCGCAAGAGCGACCCGGCCGGCTTTCCGTGGGAGAGCTGGCGCGCCGCGTTCGCTGCCGACCCGCCGATTGTCGGCCCCGCCACCTGCACGCTCGAACAGGCCGCCGCGCTGCTGCTCAGCGTGCCGCATCCCGGCTACACGCGCATGGACATCTCGGTCATCGTGGGCGGCTACTTCGATATTTGCGCGCGTGGGGGCGTGGACCCCTGCGTTGTCGTCGCGCAAATGGCGCACGAGACGGGCTGTCTGACATCCTGGTGGAGCCAGCGCCCCCGCCGCAACCCGGCGGGCATCGGCGTCACCGGGCGGGAGATGGCCACGAAGCCCAAGGCGGGCACCTGGCAGAAGCAAAACAACGTGTGGCTTGAGGGCTGCGCGTTCGGCGGCTGGGTCGCTGAGGCTATTCCGGCGCACGTCGGGCGGCTGCTCGCCTACGCCGTCAAGCCCGACGCGGCCACGCCCGCGCAGGCGGCCTTGATTGAGACGGCGCTGGCCGTGCGCCCGCTGCTGGCTGAGTATGTGGGCGCTGCGCCGACGGTGGGCGGATTGGCGGGGCGCTGGGCCGTGCCTGGCACGACGTACCGCGCGGCGATTGTGGCGATTATGGAGCGGATGCGGGGGCTGTGATGACCCGCATCTGCGCCGCCTGTGGCCGGGCCTTACCCGCCGACGCACGCCGCGCCACGCTCTGCTGCAGCGTGGAATGCGCCGATGTGCTGGCGCGGGCCTGTGAACAGGCGCAGGCGATGGGGCGCGAGCCGGCGCGGCTGTGGGGGCGGGTACTGGAGCTGTTGAGGGGAACCTAGTGGGGCGCGACCGGGACGAGCGCGGCTAACGACCGTCCCGGCCGATCGGCATCACGTCCACTGGAGGGACGCGACGCGATATGAGTATAGCAGAAAATGAGAGCCGCCAGTATGGATAATCAGGAGGGCGGCGCGGATTGGGAGATAGGGGCGGCAGCCCAGGCGCTTACGGCTGCGTGGCTTGCATGGGCAGACGATCCGACGCCGGGGCATTTCTCAGCCTATGAAGAGGCCGCACGTCGCCACGCGGCGGCCGTGACGAGCAAGAGCACGTCGGCATTCGCCGGCTCGCTGTCGAGCGTGCTGCTGGGGCAAGCCGAGCTGCGTAAGATTTTTGAGCGCAGCGAGCGCGCCGACCTTGACCGCTGGGTCGAGTTTCGCGCGCACCTTGACTCTCGCCTGGACGCCTACGGGCGCGAGCTGGACGAGCTGAAAGCCGAAGGGCGTGCGCAGCACCAGCGATCGAACGAGGAGCGCGGCGAAATGCGCGACACGCTCGGGGCGCTGGTCGAGTCGGTGGAGGTGCTGTCGCTGGAGCTTGAGAACGTGCGCCGCCGCACGCTGGCGAACGAGATCGACCCGAGCGAGCGGCTGCAGCTCCATCAATGGCTGCGCGACAATCAGGCGGCGCTCGCGCGGATTATCCAGAAGCACGATGGCAACCTCTGAGGAGCGCCAGCACGCCGAGCGGATGCTGACGCAGTATCAGCGGCGGCTCAGGCTACTGGAAGAGCGCAAGGCCCGGCAGGGCGACGCCAGCGACCCGAGCACGGATATTGAAATCGCCGAGCTACGGGCGAACGTCTCAACGCTGGACGCGCTGCTCGAACCTGAGCCGGCCGAAGAGGTCAAGGAGACCGTGCGCCGGGCCGGCGATGGCGATTGGGCGTTCATGTTTGCGCAGTTCGTCAAGTACGGCACGCGGCTCACGAAGAACGAAGAGCGCGTTGAGGTGGCAATCCAAATCTCGCGCGAGGTGCAATTGGCACTGTTCAACGTCGGCGAAGATGTGAAGGCGATCCGCGACTCGATCGCCACCGAGCGCGACGATCGCGTTTCAGGCCAGCACATTAACCGCTGGATTGGCATGGCGACGCTCGGCGTCGTGGTCGTGCTCGCGCTGGCCTCGTTCGTGTGGCTCAGGCTGCATTGATGGACGCCGCCGGGCTGATCTGCCTGCTGTTCTTGGGGGCGGTTGTCGCCTACGCGCTCGGCTTTCTGACGTGCGCACTGCTCTGTCGGAGGGATAGATGAAGTGGCTTGCTCTCCTCGTCACGACCTACGCCCTTGTGGCGCTGTCCTGGTGGCTCGACGTGACCCGCTGCGCCGCGTGCCGTCGGGCGCTCTCGCCGCTGCGCGTGGGGCCGCTCTGTGAGCCGTGCGCCCTCGCGCTGGCTCAGGACGCGGTGGCAATCCGCCGGGCCGACCGCGGGACGCGCGCGAGCCTGGCGGGGGTCTTCCACGCGGCGGGGCTGCCGGGGCTTGAGACGCTCTGTGAGGTGACGTAATGCGCGCAGGAGAAGCCAATCTTACGGCGTCGACGAACGCCTACGACCAACGCACGATCACGCTGCCTGGCTTTACGTCGGCATCGGGGGTGACGGCGCGCGTCGAGTTTCGCGCCTCGGATGACGACGCAAGCACGCTCTATCTCACGCTCACGTCGGCGTCGGGCCTCACGCTCACGTCGGATGGCTCGAATCTCCTGATTGCCTGGGAGATCACTGAGACGCAGATGGATACGCTCGCGGCGGCGCTGAAGACCGCGGGGCGGAGCAAGTGCGCGTGGTCGCTCAAGATCACGCCGGCGAACAGCAAAACGCAGCAGTGGCTTAAAGGTTCCTACACGCTTGACATGACGGCAACCGCATGACGACAACCGCCACCATCACCGAGCAGCGAATCGCGGCGACCGTGACCGAGACGACGATCGCGGCGACCGTGACTGAGACGACGATCGCGGCGACCATCGGCAACGCGCCTGGTGCGCAGGGGCCGGCCGGGCCTGGATTGCCATCTGGCGGCGCAGTCGGACAGGTGGCGCGCAAAGCGTCAACGACGGACTATGACACGGCATGGGATACCCTCGACGCCGCAGACGTGGGCGCTGATGCGGCCGGGACTGCGGCGGCGGCTGTGGCGACCGAAGCGGCAGCCCGCGCGAGCGCCGACAGCACGCACGCCGCACTCACGACGACCGCCCACGGCGGGATCGTCGCCTCGTCCGATGCACGCCTGTCCGATGCCCGCACGCCGACCGCGCACGCGGCAAGCCACGCGGCGGCCGGGGGCGACCCGCTGACGCTGGCGCAATCGCAGATTACGGGCCTGGCGACGGCGCTCACGGGCAAAGAGCCGAGCTTAGGCAATCCGGCCAGCGACGGCTACGTGCTCAGCAGCACGGCGCTGGGCGCACGATCATGGATTGCCGCTCCCGGCTCGCCGTTCATCGCGGCCAATGACGCCGACGTGCCGCTGATCAGCCGGGGGCATAGCGCGGGTCAGACGGGGAATCTACAGGAATGGCAAGCGTGGGATGAGAGTGTGCTGGCGCACGTCAAGGCGAGCGGCGATCTGTACGTGCCTGCCATTGGGGTTGCGGAGGGTGTGACATTTGCCGACCTGGGGGGCCTCGCACTCGGAAACATGATCGGTGTCCTGAAGACGGTATCAGACCTCAAGACTGGCAGCGGCGCCCCCATCACATGGGCCGGAGTTCGATCTGAGCTGACGATCGATGACCAGGGAGCCGCCGAGGCGGTCGGTGCGGCTGCCGGGGTCTACGGTCAGGTGTATGTTCTGTCAACATCGACTCGGGCACCCCAAGCATCCTACGGACTGAGTTACGTCGTCTACAACGAGTCGGGTCAAGACAGCCCCCTGATGACAGGAAGCGACATCGGCGCTCAGGTGGGAGGTTCTGGAATAATCAATGACATACGAGGTATCGAGGCGTACCTCGACAACTACGGTAGTGTGATCCAGCCCCTTGGCATAGCAGTGCGCGTCGATCCCTACAACGGCTCAGGAGGGGGCTTCACTGAGTTGTACGGTATCAAGGTCATTGCGCCTGATCTTACAAACGTCGCGGATTACTGGTCGATCTACACCTAAGATGGGCCGCTTCGCTTCGGTGGCTACCTCGATATTACCGAAATCAGCACCCCATCCGCGCCATCGAACACACACGGCCGGCTGTTTACAAGGGATAACGCGGGCAAAACCGAACTGTGCGTGCTGTTCGCCAGCGGCGCAGTCCAAGTGCTAGCTACGGAGCCATAAATGAACCGTATTCGAGTATACCAATCGGCTAGTGGCGAATGGATCGCCACACGCGACGATGGTACCAAAATCTATGCGGAGACTGCCGAACAGGCCCGTGCTGCGTTCGTCGCGCAGCACGGCGATGACGCCCCCGAACCGGAGCGCCCGACCCGCCCCGCGCGGCCACAGCGAGCGCAAGCATGAGTGATCAACCAGATCGTGCCGCGATCGAGCGCGAGATTGCCGAGCTGGAGCAGCGCATCCGCGAGCTGCGCACGCTACTGATGCTGGAAGCGCGCGTGGCGCAGCTCTACGCCGTGCTGCGCACGCTCGACGCTAAACAGACAGCTTCGTGAAGTAGCGTCTGCCGTCGCCGCTCCCCGTCGATCTCTCGGTCGGCCGGGAATGCCCGCTGCCTTATTCTGAAGACACTGTAGGCTATGCCGATGACGAAGATCGTACCACAGCGCAAGAACGCCAACCGCCACACGCCGCGCGGCATGGGGATGCTCGAAGCGTCCATTCAGCAGGATGGCATCATTGGCGCGATGACGGTTGCGGCCGACGGCGAGACGTTCGACGGCAGCGCGCGCGGCGAGGTGCTGCCCGCCGTCGGCTTCGATCTCAACGATGTGTCGCAGGTCGTCAAAGCCGAGCCGGGCCGGGCGCTTATCATTGAGAGCGACGGCAGCTCGCCCCTGGTGCATCGCCGCACGGACATCCCGAGCGCCGACGACCCCCGCGCGCGTCGGCTGGGCGTGGCCGCCAATCGCATCGCGCAGGTCAACCTTTCGTGGGAACCCGACGTGCTGGCCGAGCTGAACGGCGCGGTCGATCTAAGCGGGATGTTCTTTCCGCACGAGCTGGCGAACCTGGCGCAGCCGGATAGCGAGCCGGTCGATCCAGATGGGTTATGGGAGGGAATGCCGGAGTTTGAATATAATCCGAAGGCATTCAAGTCTATCTCCGTGCATTTTGCGAATGAAGATGATTATGAGGCGTTCGCGCGACTCATTGGACAGACACTGACAGCACAGACTAGGTATATCTGGTATCCGTATCGCGAGAAGGATGATCTTAAGGATTTGCGATACGAGAGGGAAGAATGAGATTGCAATATCCGATCTTCATTCCAACGAAGGGGCGCCACGAGACGCCATATACGATTCGGGCATTCGAGGCAATCGGCGTGCCGTTTCATCCTGTAGTCGTGCCAGGGGAATATGATAAGTATGCGGCCGTGGTACGCGACCCATCTTCGATCATCGTCCTCCCCGAGGACATCCGTGGCCTAGTGCCTACTCGCAATTGGATTTGGGATTATGCGCAATCACTCGGCACGCCATACTTCTGGACATTCGATGATAATATCAGGTGTTTCTATCGATTGCATCAAAATAAACGTATTAAGATGGGCGACGGGATATTCTTACGTGCAATCGAAGATTGGACGAATCGCTATGAAAATATGGCGATCACCGGCATGCATTACTCCATGTTTGGGGCTACAATATTAACGAAAACGCTCCCGCCCCTCTTGCTTAATACCCGCGTGTACTCCAATATGCTCATCAGGACTGATATCCCCTATCGCAATCGCGGCGTCTATAATGATGATACCGATCTGTGTTTGCAAGTGCTCAAGGATGGTTGGTGCACCGCTCTCTTTTATGCTTTTTTGATTGATAAGCTCACGACTATGACTGTCAAGGGCGGCAACACCGACATCTACCAGGGCGATGGGCGGCTGAAGATGGCGCAAGAGCTACAGCAGCGCCATCCAGACGTGACGACGATCACTTGGAAGTGGGGGCGCTGGCAGCATCAGGTGGACTACCGCCCATTCAAGAGCAACCGTCCGATCCTGCGGCCCGGCGTGGTCATCCCTGATGGGCCGAATAACTACGGCATGGTGCTAAAAAAGCGTGGAGAATAAACAGACAACCATCGAGCTGCCCCGCCTGCCGGACGAGAGCGCGCGCGCGTACCAGGCGCGGGTTGAGTACGTCACGATGGGCGTGGGGCGAAGCCTGGAGAAGCTACGGGTACAGAGCGGGGGCAAAGCGGGGATACCGCGCCGCTTCAATACGCTTGCGGAATGGAGCGCGCGCTACGATTGGGCCGGCTCGGCCCGCCAGTATGACGAGCAGATCGCCTACATCACGATTCAGGAGGCCCAGGCGAAGTACCGCGCCGACCTAGAGGCGCATCGCAAGAAAGCCAGCGACGCCGGCCAGGCGCTCTACGCGGTCGCGGGGCAGCTCATCACGGCGATCAACAAGGCGCTGGCCGGGCCGCGCAAGATACGCGACAAGGACGGCAAGGAATACACGCTGCACTCCATCGATCTGAATGCGAACACGTTCTCGATCGCCGCGCGCGCGATGCAGAGCGCCCTCGACCTGGAAGCACACGCCCTTGCGGTTGACATGCTGCTCCCCAAACTAGGCCAGGCCGATGATAGCGAATAGCCGCCAGCGCATCAGCTATGCCGCCGTGCTGCCCCAGCCGCGCGCGGCCCGCCGCAGCGCCACGCAGGCGGCCGATCTTACCTGGCCCACGATCGCGCTCGACACGGCCGCCGCCGGCCGCCCAATGTGGGCGCGCGGGGATGGCGGCGCGACGCTCTACCAGCACGGCGGTCAGCAGCGGGCGATGGCGAGTACGGCGCGGTTCGTCGCGGTGCTTGCGGGCCTGCAGAGCGGCAAGACCTCGTGGGGGCCGTGGTGGCTGGCGCGCGAGATCGCGGCGCGCGGGCCGGGCGACTACATCGCCGCCACAGCGAGCTACGACCTGTTCAAGCTCAAGATGTTGCCCGCGCTGCGCGAGGTGTTTGAGGACGCGCTGGGCGTGGGGCGCTATTGGCCGAGCGACCGGCTGATCGAGCTGGCGCCGTCGCCGGGGGCGTTCCAGGCCCGGCGCGCGGGCGACAAGATGTGGGGGCGCATTATCCTGCGCTCGGCCGAGAGCGGCGGCGGCATGGAGAGCGCGACCGCAAAAGGCGCGTGGCTGGACGAGGCGGGGCAGGACTCCTTCACCGGCGACACCTGGCACGCTGTGCGCGGGCGCGTGAGCCTGGCGACGGGGCGCGTGCTCTTTACCACGACTTTGTATAACTTCGGCTGGCTCAAGACCGAGATCTACGACGTGGCGCAGCGCGGCGACGCGGACTATGCGGTGATCGCGTTCGACAGCACGGAGAACCCGGTGTTTCCCCAGGCCGAATTTGACCAGGCGCGCGCGACGATGCCAGGCTGGAAGTTCGCCATGCGCTACCGGGGGCAGTACGATCGCCCCGCCGGCCTGATTTATGACAGCCTCGACGCCGATCGGTGCGTCGTGCCGCGCTTCACCATCCCCGCCGACTGGCAGCGGTACATGGGGCTCGACTTCGGCGGCGTCCATACCGCGGCGGTGTTTTACGCGGAGGAGCCAGGGACAAAACGCCTGTTCGCCTATCGGGAGTACCTGGCGGGCGGGCGGAGCGCCGCCGAGCATGTGCGCGCGCTGCTGGCCGGCGAGCCGATGGTGCCCTTCTGCTGCGGCGGCTCGAAGTCCGAGGGGCAGTGGCGCACGGAGTTCCGGCGCGCGGGGCTGCCGGTCGGCGAGCCGGACATTTCCGAGGTCGAGGTGGGGATCGGGCGTGTCTACGCGCAGCACGCGCAGCAGGGCATCGTGGTGTTCGATGATCTGGCCGGCTACCTCGACCAGAAGCGGCGCTATAGCCGCGTGCTTGACGCGAACGGCGATCCGACCGAGGCGATCGAGCACAAGAGCACCTATCACTATCTGGACGCGGAGCGGTACATTATCGGCCGGATACGGCCAACGGAGCGCCCATGACCATTGACCGCGCGCGCGCGCGGCGCCTGCTGCGTGACGCCGCCGCGCTGCTCGCCGCCGCGCTGCCGTTCCTGCTCGGTGCCGTCGTGGGGGGCGTCGTGCGCGCGCTGCTGCTGCTGTGGCTGGCGGTGCTGTGGGTCGTCGGCGCCGCGCTGGCCGGCTATGATCTCGGGAGAGGGAGACACTGATGAGCATCCTCGCATCCATCCGCGCGCGGCAGGCCGCGCTCGCCGCGCGCAAGGGCGCGCTCGCCGACCGCTACCCAGAGATGCGCGACGTACAGCACATCTATAGCTCGGCGGCGCGCTTTGCTGCGGCCGAGGCCGACAGCTACACCGGGGCGGCGGGACTCTACCGCTCCTATGTGTGGGTTCGCAAAGCCGTCGCGCTCTACGCGCAGAACGTCGCGCCGCTGCGCGTGGGCGTGGTCAACGCCGACGGGCAGGCCATCCCCAATCACCCGCTGAGCCAGCTGTACGCCGCGCCGAACATGACGATGCCGCTGCAGCGCCTGCGCGCCATGCAGGTCACGCACCTGCTGCTCTCCGGCGAGCGGTTCATCGAGATCGTCGACGATGAGCGCGGGCGCCCGCGCGAGCTGTGGCCGCGCCGCCCCGATACGGTCAAGGTGCGGCCGGACGAGGCCGAGCCGGGCTACCCGTCGGTCGCGGGCTACTATCTGGAGGAGCTGGCCGAGGGGCAGCGCAACGTCCCGCGCGAGACGGTCATCCATGAGCTGTTCGTCAACCCGCTCTCCGCGTGGCGCGGGCTGGGCATGATCGCCGCCGTCGCCGAGGGCATCGCCACCGACATCGCCAGTCGGCTGCAGGCGCAGCTCTTTTACCAGAACGCGGCGCGGCCCGACTACGCGATCGGGGCTGGGACAGTGCTCACCCCAGACGAGCGCCGACGGCTGGAGAGCCAGATCGATGCGAAGTACGGGCCGGGCGGCACGCGCTACCAGAAGCCGATCATTCTGGAGGCGGGGCAAACAATCAGCGTGCTCGGCTGGCCGCAGAAAGATCTGCTCCACCTCGACCAGCAGCAGGCAACGGCGAACGAGGTGGCGGCGATCTTCAGCGTGCCCGACATCCTGATGGGCTTCGGCAACGACAGCTACGACACGGAGGAGAAGCGCAACGCGGCGATGGCGACGTTTTGGGCGCTGGCGCTGCTGCCGTTCGTTCAGGCCCACGACGCGACGGAGACGCACTTCTGGTCAAGCGTGCGCCCGCTGCTGCGGCCCGGCGAGCGCATCGCCACCGACCTGTCCGGCATCGCGGTGCTCAACGAAAAGCTCGGCCCCAAACTGGAGCTCGCCAACAAGCTCTTTGCCATGGGCGTGCCGTTTAACACGATCGACGGGCAGCTGAAGCTCGGCGTCGGCGCCATCCCCGGCGGCGACGTGGGCTATCTGCCGTCGGGGCTCGCGCCCGTCGGGCAGGAACCGCCGACTGGCGCCACGTAAGGAGCGGCGACTAATGCAGCACAGCGTCAAGCCAACATCGCTCGCAAAGCTCCGGCAGGATCTGAAGACCGCCGCCGCGCAGGTGCCGCCGGGAAGCGACCTGGCGCGCGCGCTGCGCCGCGCGACGCACGCGATCGAGCGAGCGGAGCGGAGCGGGAAGTCCGGCGTTTCCGACCGTGAATAGTCGCGCCTCGCAATGATTCACGCCGGAGATATTGACATAGCGGAATAGTTCGTGCTACAATAGACGTGGGCATCTGCTGTGCGGATGGGGCGGGGCTCTGAGGCTGCAGGGTGGGCCGCCCCACAACTTCATATCGTTCGCGCCCTTTTGCATACGGCGCACTCCTTCGGGGGTGCGCCGTTTTCGTTGGAGCCCAATCGATGCACCTCAAAGACGGCGCCATGGCCCAGCTCAGCGCCCGGCAGTACGCGCAGGCCGAGGCGTTCGAGCGGCTGGTCACGGAGTTTGGGCCGTTCGACCCGTCGAGCGGCGCCGACGGGGCGCACTACGCGCCGGCCGCGGCGAACCCGTTCGCGGCGTCAGGCCTGGTGTGCAGCAACTGCGTGTTTTTTGAGGGCGGCAACGCCTGCGAGCTGGTCGCCGGGGCGATCGAGCCGGCCGCCATCTGTAAGCTGTGGGTTATTCCTGAGACGCTTATTCGGGCCGCTGAGGCCGAGCAGAAAGCGAGCGTGGCGGTGCACAAGTCGCTGCCGATCACCGTCGTCGAGCGCCGCAAGGACGGCGGGCGCATCCAGATCACGACGCCGAGCATCGATCGGGACAACGATCGCGTGTTCCCGCAGGGCGCGAAGATCGAGTCGTACCTCAAAAACCCGGTCGTGCTGTGGGGCCATGACTACGGCTCGCCGTGGTCGGTCGTGGGGCGCACCGATAGCCTGGAGGTCACAGACTCCGGCGTCATCGCGTCGTTCACCTTCCGCGAGCCGGCGACCGACCAAGACCCGCTCCACATCATCCGCGCGCTGTGGGATCAAGAGTTCGTTCGCATGGCCTCGATCGGGTTCCGGCCGGACTATGCGCGCGCCGTGCCCAACGACTTCGGCGGCTACGATTTCCTCTCCTGGGAGCTACTGGAGTGGTCGATCGTCCCGATCGGCGCCAACCAGGACGCGCTGCGGCTGGCCGGCGCGGCTCATCCCAAGGCACTCGATAACTACGCCACGCTTGTAAAGCGCGGGCGCACGCTCAGCGCGAAGAACGAGGGGCTGATTGCCACCGCGCGCGACAGCCTAGATGCCGTGCTGGCCTCGCTCGGCGAGAGCGACGACGGCAAGACCATCGCCGCGCTGCAGGCGGAGAACGAGCAGCTGAAGGCACAGATCGCCGCGCTCCCCTCGGCCTCCGCGCCGAATGACATAGACGTTACCCCTGTACTGGCTCAGGTCCGCGCGTTCCGCGCGGCGCTCACAAGGAGATGATTGCAATGGCTCCCACGCTCGACGACGTAATCAAGGAGCTGAGCGACATCACCACGGCCGCGCAGAACGGCACGCTGGTTGACATGTCGAAGCTCGAAGCGGCGATGACCGAGCAGGTTGCGCTGCTGGTCGACGCCCAGGTCAAGGAGAAGGTGGACGCGCGCCCGATGCGGCGCGTGCCGTCCGCGCTGATCGGCCCCGACGGGACCAAGATCGGCACCGGCAACCGCTATCACAAGCACCTCTCGGCCTTCGAGAAGGACGGCTTCCTGCGCTGGGGCAGCGAGAAGACCCTGCCGATCGACCTCTGGCTGGCGCTGAAGGTCATCGACCAGGCCAAGGCCAACTTCCCCGAGAAGGTCAAGGCGGGCTCCTCCGACGATCTGCGCCTGGCCGTCAAGGCGCTGACCTCGACCGGGGCCGGCACGGGCGATGAGTACGTGCCGACCGGCATGGACGCCGGCCTGTGGGAGGACATGTTCCTGGCGGCTAAGGTGCTCGGCACGATCACGACCGTCAACATGCCCACCGACCCCTACGATCTGCCCGTCGGCAGCGGGACGCTGACCTGGCGCAAGGGCACGCAGAACACCGCGACCACGGCGAACGACCCCACGACCGCGAAGTCGATCCTCACCTCGACCGAGCTGATCACCGAGCAGGCGTGGAGCTACACCTATGACGAGGATGCGGTCATCGCGGCGATGCCGCTCATCCGCGCGCTGATCACGCGCACCGGCGGCGAGCAGATGGACGGTTTCATCCTGAACGCCGACTCGACCAACGCCGGGACCGGCAACATCAATCTGGACGACGCCGATCCCGACGACGACAGTTCCTACCTGTCGGACGGGCAGGACGGTATCCGGCACGCGCACCTGGTCGACAACACGGCGATGACCACGGCGGCGAGCGCTGCGCTGACCGACGCGAAGATCCTGGCGGCGCTGGCGACGATGGGCAAGTACGCCGCCGACCCGACGCGGCTGGCGATCGTCTGTGACATCGGCACGTACCTCAATGGCTTCCTGTCGACCGGCTCGGGCGCGCCGGGCTCGTTCATCGCCACGCTCGAAAAGATGGGGCCGCAGGCCGTGCTGCTGACCGGCCAGCTTGCCGCTTATCGCGGCATCCCGATCATCGTGAGCGGGCAGTATCCGAAGTCCGAGGCCGACGGCAAGGTGTCGACCACCGCCGCGAGCAACACCAAGGGCGGCCTGAGCATCTACCACCGCGACATGTGGAAGGTGGGCTTCCGGCGCCAGCTGCTGGTCGAGGTCGACAAGTTCATCCAGAAGCGGCAGATGGTGATGGTGTCGAGCTTCCGTATCGCGGTCGGCTGCCACGGCACGCGCAGCACGCAGACGCACACCGCCGGCCTGCGCGACATCACGATCTAGCGAGCAGCGTAGCAGGGGGCGGGCATATCGCCCGCCCCTCTGGAGGATAGCAGACATGGCGAACGAACTCAGCCGCGACGACGGGATCGCGGTCACGCTGCAGTTTATCAAGGCCAATCTCGGGACCGGCGCGGCCACAACCGACATGACGTTCGGGCAGGCCGGGACCGGCTTCATCGTGCCGGCGGGCTACAAGTTCCACGCGGTGTGTCTCAGCTTGACGTTTACCGGCACGCTGGACGCGGGCGCGACCGTCGCCGGCAAGGTCATTGACAACGGGACGGAGCTGACCAGCGGCCCGGTGGCGAGCATCAGCCAGGCCGCGAGCGATACCGGCGCGGTCGGCGTGGCGCGCGCGGGCGCGCAGCCCATCGCCGCCGGCCACGTCGTCGGCGTCAGTCTCACGACCAACGCCTCGTACAGCACGACCAGCACGATCGACTGGGACGCCACCCTGGTCGGGCTGCTCCTGCCCGCATGACGCGGCTCTACGTCATCGGGCGCTACCGCAGCGCGCTCGCCAGCTATGAGCCGGGGCAGGTGCTCGACTTGTCTGACGACCAGGCCCGCGCGCTGCTCGCCGACTCGCCGGGGGCGTTCAGCACGGTCGACCCGGTGGCGCCGCGGCTACCCGACGCGCCGCCCAGGGACACGATGATTCGCCGGGGGAAGCGCAAATGACCCTGCTCTCCATCGCCGCCGCGCGCGCGCTGATCCAAACACCGCTCAGTGATTTCGACCTCGGCACGGTCATTGACTGCGAGGAGCGCGGCATCATCGCGGCGTTTGACGCGCACTACAGCGCGCAGGCGACGATCGCCGAGGCGGTGGAGGGCGGCGCGACGGACATCTATCTGCGCCGCCGCATCGGCAGCGTGGCGAGCATCACGGAGGCGCGCGCGGTGGGCGGGCCCACGATCACGCTCGCGGCGAGCACCTATTACGTGTGGGGCAATCAGGGCCGCATCACACGCCTGCCGGACGGATCAGCGTGGGGGCGGCTCGTCACGGTCACGTATACGCCGGCCGACGACAGCGCGCTCCGCAAGCAGGTCTTGATCGAGCTGGTGCGGATCGCGGTCAACCAGCGCACGCCGCGAAAGGCGTCGGGCTACGGCTACACGGTCGAGGACACCGCGACCGCGCAGGACTGGCAGCAGATGCGCGACGCACAGATCGCGCGCCTGCGCCTGCCATCACTATGAACGATGTACAGCAGCTCATCCTAGACGGCGCGCAACTGATCCATGCGACGTTCGGCCTTGGCACGCCGCAGACGCTCGCCTACGCGACGCTCACGCAAACGCGCCAGCACTACACCATGAGCGGCGGGGCACAGGTCAAGAGCGGCGCGCCGGTCACCGTCGCCACGATTACGGCCGTCTATCGCCCGCTCGGGCAGAACGCGCAGGAGCGCGACCTGAACGCGCGTCTGACGGTGCAGCCGGGCTATCTCGTCCTCGCGCCGCGCGGGAGCGATGTGCAAAACGGCGATATCTATACCGACGGCGCGGCGGGCGTGGCGCTGACCGTCGTGGGCGCGCTGGACGATCCGCTGGCGCCGGAGCTGCGCGTGATCTGTGAGAGGCGCTGACATGACCGTCAACCTACGCGGGCTTGAGGTGTTCCGCGCCGGACTGGCCGACGCGATCGACGCGGGGGCGTTTGAGACGGCGCAGAGCGTCAAGCGCATTCGTGACGAGCTGTGTCCAGTCGACACGGGCGACCTGCTGGAAAGCGGCGAGCTTGTCAAGGTCGACGAAGGGCGCTACGTCGTGCGCGAGGGGCGGGGGCTGCCCGACGCGCGCGCTGTCCATACCGAGTATGGCACAAGCAAGATGGTGGCGCAGCCGCACATGGCGCCGGCCGTCGCGCAAACCGACGCGCTGAAGATTATGAAAAAACACCTCAACGCGCTTGCCGGCAGGAGCAAGGCATGACCACGCCGATCACCAACGCCGTGCCGCTGCTGCGCGCCGCGCTGGCGTCGGCGCTGAGCGCCTACTGGCTGCAGGCGCCAATCAACACCCCCCGCCCGTACCGGGTCTTCCAGGCGCAGGATGGGGGCGGCGCGGACACGAGCTTTCTGAATAGCGCGGGCTGGGCGGGGCTCTACACCATCCGCGCGCACGCCGACACGCAGGGCGAGGCCGACGCCGCGCTGGCGAACGTCCCGGCGGCGATGCAGGCGCTGAGCGTGGCGGGCTACACGGTCACGGCGACGTTTGTTCGCGCGCTCGTGCTGCCGCCGCTCGACGGCGTGTGGTCGGCGGGCCTGATCTATAGCATTGACCTATTTAGGAGGGGCTAAATGGCCGCAACATCGCTTGACGGCGCAAAGATGACCATCAGCCGAACGGGCGCTGTCGACACGCTCGCCGCGATCAATGCGGCCGACGGCAACACCTGGGCGAATACCGGCGAGGAGTGGGTCGAGATCAACAACGGCGGCGGCACAACGACAACCGCGAGCGTACCTTACGCCAACACCCTCGACGGACAGACCGTCCCGCCGAAGACCTGCGCAATTGCGGCGGGCGTGCGCAAAAAGTGGGGACCGTTTCCGGTCAACTGGTTCGGCGCCGCGCCGGTCATTACCTACAGCGGCAATACTACGAGCGTGACGATCGGCCTGGTCGTGCGCGGCAGCTAAGGAGATCGCACTATGGCATACGCAACAATCCGAGGCTTTGACGGCAAGGTCGAAGAGGGCGCCAGCCCCACCGCGCTCCTGGGCGTGGCCGACTGGGAGATCACGGTCACGATCGGCGTTGAGACGGACGGGCCGTTCCTCAACGACTCCGGCAAGATCTACAAGTCCATCAGTTCCGTCGACTCGAAGGGCAAGGTCAAGGGCAGCGTGAGCGACGGCAAGGACACCGCGCTTACGTCGATCAAGACCGCCGCGCTGGCCGGCACGGCGATCAACCTGGTGCTTACGCAGGGTGTGCAGGGCGGCGGCACGGGCGGCTATGTCTACACCTGCGCGACCTCCGTGATCAGCGACTTCAAGCTGACGCAGGCCGCTAAGGGCGGTGCCAAGTTCGAGTTCAGCTTTGAGGGCAGCGGGACGTTTACCATCGCATGACACTGCTACCGACCAGACTGGAGAGCGGCGAGGAGTACGCGACCGTGGGCGCCATCCTCGCCGCCGACGACCGCTCGCACGCGACGATCCGCATCCTGCAGTGGGGCAACGCGGCGCTGCGGGTGCGGGCGCTGTCGCTCGCGCAGCGCGACGCGGTGGACCGCGCCAGCCTGCGCGCCGACGGCTCGATCGATAGCGTCAAGCAGATCACGGAGACGCTGCGCCTCGGGTGCGCCGTGCCGCAGTTCAGCGCCGCCCAGGCCGAGCAACTGGCCGACCTGAACGGCCACATCCTTGAGCAGATCGCCCGGTTCATCCTCGGCCTCTCCGTGCTAGACCAGGACTATATTGAGACCGTTGTGCAACAGCTTAGCGGCGCTCGACCAGCGGCGGCGCCTGATACGGCAGAACACGACGATGCTGCGCCAGCACCGGCCGTGGGTGGAGCGGCTGCGCCAGGAGTATAGCCGGCTGCCGGGCGACATCCTTCCCGCGCTCGCGCCGCGCTATGCACTGGAGGATGAGATCGCGCGCCTGATCGACGCCGCCGCGCGCCGTGTGGCGCAGCAGTTGATCGACGATTGGGAGCGCCCCGCCGAGTCGAACGACCTCTTTGACCGCGCCGTCGCCGGCCACTGGCGCGCGCTGCGCGAGCGGGTGCGCGCCGAGTCCATCGCCACCGCACAGCAGTTTCGGAGCGACCTATGAGCGACAGCGCCGGCGTCCTGAGCGTCGAGATCAACGGCAAGGACGTGAACCTCTCGGCGCTCTTGGAGCGCATCGAGCAGCAGCTGCAGAAGGCCGACGCCACCGGCAAGCGCACGGGCGAAAGCCTCGGCAGCAGCGTGGGGGCGGGGGCGCAGCGCGGCGCGAGCGGGGCGCTGTCCTTGCAGCAGGCGCTCTCCCGGCTCGATGTCCAAGAGGCGAAGCTGGCGCGGGCGCAGGGCGATACGGCGCGCGCGGCCGAGTTTGAGGCGCAGGCTGAGGAGCGGCTGCGATCCGCGCTCGCGCAGGTCGACACCACGACGGTGCAGACGGTCAACGCGCAGCGCCAGCTTGCCAGTATCCAGACGCAGAACGCGACGGGCGGGGCGGGGCTGACGAGCATTTTCGGCCAGATGGGCGGCACGCTCGGCGGGCTGGCGACGGCCGCCGGGCCGGTCGCGGCCGGGTTCGTCGCGCTTGAGGGCGCGCGCAAGGTGATCGATTTTGCGAAGTCCGGCGCCGACGCCGACCTGGCGCGGCAGTCTTTCGACCAGCTCGCGCAGCAGAGCGGCACGACCGGCGCGGCGCTGCTGGCGGCGCTGCAGCAGGCGAGCAAGGGCGAGGTGGCCGACCTCAATTTGGAATTGGCCGCGAACCGCGCGCAGCTGCTCGGTGTCGCAAAGTCGGCGGGTGAGTTCTCGACACTCATGGAGATCGCCCGCGACCGCGCGCAGAAGATGGGCAGCGACACCAGCACCGCCTTTAACGACCTCGTGACCGGCCTCGGCCGTGCCTCCCCCATGATCCTCGACAACCTCGGCATTACGGTCAAGGTCGGCGAGGCGAACGAGATCTACGCCGCAAAGCTCGGCAAGGCCGCGAGCGCGCTGACCGACGCTGAAAAGAAGCAGGCCTTGATTAACGCCGTCATGGCGCAGGGCAAGAAGTCGATCGAGGATGCCGGCGGCGCGATCGACGGCGACGCGGCGAGCTGGACGCGCGCGGGCGTCGCGTTCGAAAATGCCAAGAGCCGGCTCGCTGGGTTCCTCGGCTCCGCGCTCGCGCCGGCCGCTGAGGGGTTCGCGCGCGTGACGAGCGGGTCACAGGGGCTCGACCAGGCGATGGCGGGGCTATCGAACAACCTGCAGCGCGGCGGCACGGCGACGGCCTACCTGGGCCAGATGCTCGGCCTGACAGCGGGCAGCGTCGACAGCGCCCGCAACACGCTCCAGTCCTGGGGCGTGATCCAGGTCGACGTTGCGGCGGCGACGCAGGCCAGCACGCTCACGATGGACGCCGAGCGGCAGGCCACCGTCCAGAACGCCGCCGTCAAGCAGCAGGCCGGCGCCATCGCCGCGCAGTTTGTCGCGCAAATCCAGCAGCAGATCGCCGTGTCGGCCGAGAGCGCCAACCAATCCCTGCTCGACGCGCAGGCGAAGGGCGCGCAGGCCGCCCAAACGCAACTCCTGCAGCAGCAGACGATCAACGCGGCGAGCGCCTTCTTGACGCTCAACCCGAACATTGACGGCTCCGGCGTGGCGGCGGCGGTGGCAGCGGGCAAGATCAGCGCCGCCGTCGGCCAGTACATCGCCATGACGCTGGCAACGGGGCAGGCCACGGCCGAGCTGGCGCGGCTGCAGGCGCAGGCGGGGCAAGCCCCCGCGGGCGCGCCCACACGCGCGGGCGGCGCGGGGCGGGCCGACGCGCTGAGCGACCGGGGCGGCGATGCGGCGGGCATTCAGGCAGCGACGGCGCGGCTGAAGGCGCAGACGGAGGCCGAAAAGGCGCTGGCCGACGCGCAGCGCGCGCGCACGCTGGCGACCGGCTCAAACGCCGAGAAGCAGGCGCTGCTCAACCGCGAGCTTGAGAACGCCGCGCGCATCTATGGCAAGGACTCGGCCGAGTACGTGCGCGCGCAGACGGCGATGGAGCAGTTTCGCCAGCAGCAGTCGAAGAGCGGCGGCGCGGCCAAGCTCAGCGACCAGCAGAAGCTCAACGGCGCGCTGCTCGCCGACCAGGAGCAGTTCGCCGACAAGTTCGACGACGCCGACCTCAAGCACGCGCAGAACCGCCTCAAAATCCAGCAGGACTTCTACGAGAAGCTGCAGGACGCACAAGACAAATTCGACAGCGACCAGCTCGCCGGCCGCGCCTCGTTTTACGACAACATCGGCCAGATCGAGAGCGACAAGATTCGCAAGAGCGCCAGCGCCGCCTACGAGGCCGCCGCGCTTGAGGCCGGGAAGATCGCGCAGGAAAAGGGCGCGGACGTGGCCGATAAGTACATGGCGGCCCAGGAGCGCATCATCCAGGCCCGCGCAAAGCGCCAGGCCGACATTGAGGCGGCAGCCAAGAGCGGCGACAAGGGCAAGGCTGAGAACCTGCGCGGCGTGGACGAGTTGTACCGCAAGTCTGAAGAGGATCAGCTGAAGCGCATCACGGAGGCGAACGACAGCATCGCGGCCCAGCGCGACCAGGCGATGGCTGAGGAAAACCGCGCGTACGAGGAGCAGACAGGCAAGATCGCCGACAGCGCTGACCGGGCCGCCGAGCGCAAGATCCTGGCGGCCGAGCGCGCGGGCAAGGCGCTCGACACCGAACAGCTGAAGCTCGACCGGCTCGCGTCAACCTACGACCGCATCGCGCCGGGCGGAGGCGCGCCCGCGCAGGCGAGTCCGGCGCCGCAGCCCACGCCAACGCCAGCCGCCGCCGCCACGCCGGCCGAGGGCGTGCCGCTCGCGCAGGCGCTGGACGCGCTCAGCGCCGCCGTCGGCGCCGTCGAGCGGGCTGTGCGCGACTCGGGGCGCGGCGTTGAGGGCGCGGTGCGCGGGCTCGCGGGAAGGATGGCGGCGTAATGGCGAGCGACCTGGTGCTGAACGGCACGACGTATGATGGCACGCCGGCCACGAGCGGGCACAAGTGGAAGCCGACCAAGATCACCTTCAAAGATCCCAAGGTCGGTGTGGTCTTGGAGGCGGCCAGCGGCACGCGGCGCTATGTGCACCGCGGCCTCAAGCGGACGTGGGAGATCACCTGGGACATCGCGGATGCGTCGACGCGCGGCGCCGTGCGCACGCTCGCCGCGCTCACGACCACCTGGTCTTTCACCGACCAGCTCGGCGTGTCCTATACCGTCCAGACGGAGCCGGGCGACTATTCGGAGGAGTACAAGCGCACCGACCCGTCCGGCAACCTGTACTACGCGCTCAAACTCACGGTGCGGGAGGGGTGATGGCGTCAACGTCGTCGCGGGGGATCAGCCACAACCCCCGGCCTGGCCCTGGGAGCTTCCGCGCGTGGGGGAACCTGCCGCGCTCCAGCCAGTACCGCAGCGTGTCCGGCTTGACGGGGCCACCATCACGCGCCGTGACGCCGCGCTCGGTTAGGAGCGCGGCGGCTTCGTCAGGGGTGAGAAGGTCCATCGTGTCTCCTTTCGACAGGGGCGAGGCGTTTGCCCCGCCAGCCTCTACCGCTTCACCGCTGGATGGTGACCGGCTGGCCGGCGTTGACCAGCTCGGCCAGCTTTGCGTAGCTGAAGAAGTCGATGTTGTAGTCCCGGCTGATCGTCGTCGTCTTGACCTCGATGCCGCCGCGCTGAATGTTGCGGCGAACCTGCTTCTTGCCGAAGAGCACCAGGCCGAACCGCTCGCGCTGCTCACTGGCCGGGATGGTGGCGAACGTCGTGTCAATCGTTGCGGCGTTGATTTCAATCGTGAGAGCGTTCATTGTGGCGCCTTTCGTGTTGTGTGTTTGCCTTCTATGTCTGTATTATACTCCCATAGATGGGATTTGTCAATAGGCAATATCCCATCAATGGGAAACTCTCATCTGGCGTTCTAAAAGCGTTCTACTATGACCATTCACACCGCAAACTACACCGTCGAGTGGAAGCCCAGCGCGTCCTGGGTTGACATCACGGCCTGGGTGCTCAGCGTCGAGGGCGACTTTCAGACGACCGGCGCGAGCGGCAACGGCATTGCGTTCGGCGACAGCTCGACGGCGCAGTTCAGCGTGACCCTTGATCCGCTGCGCTCGGGCACGCTCAGTCTAGCGACGTGGGAGCTGGTGCCAATCCGCGTGACGTTTACCGTCGACGCGGCGACGGCGCGTAACGGGGCCGGCGTGGTCGTGGGCTTTGACCAGGATATGGACACCGCCACGCTGAAGGCCGAGGGCTATCAGAAGCTCATCGCCGCCACGCGCGTATACTCGGCGCTGTTCCTGCGCCGCCCCGCCGCCACCAAGACCAGCGCAAGCTCGATCGAAGACCCGACCGACGGCAGCTACGCGGCGGGGGCGATCAACTACGCGCTGTGGCAGGCGGGCGGGCGGCCCTACGAGCAGGCCGGGAGCTACAGCAGCGCGGCGTTTTACTACTCGCTCCAGCAGGCGCTCATCGCCCCTGACTACTCCTGGCTTGCGGGCGAAAACGCCTGGGAGGCATGCCTGACGCTCTGCCGGGCGGCGGGCGGCCAGCTCTACCAGCGACCCGACGGCGTGATCGCCTACGTCGCGCCGCTCAGCATCGCGGCCGGGTCGAGCGTGTTTACCCTCACGTCGAGCGCCTACGCGCGCGTGACGCGCAGCGGCACAGTCGGCAGCCTCATGGCCTCAGTCGAGTGCCCCTACCAGGGCCGCTACCTCACGAGCGTACAGGAGATTATCAGCGACACGACGGCGCGCGTGGTCGCCGCGGGCAAGACCGCGACGATCGAGCTTGAGCCGCGCTACCCCATCTATCAATTGGAGACCCTGAACGGCGGCGGGACACAGTTGGTCGTCGACGCCATCACGGCGACGAACTATGACGGCAGCGTGGCGACGTTTACGCACACGCTCACCATCGCCGCGCAGCGCGTCACGATCGTCGTGTCGAACACGAGCGCGCAGCCGTTTGTCATCGAGAAGATCACGATCCGCGCGCGGGCCGTTGCGCCGGGGGAGGCGGGCGTGGTGTCGGCCGGCAGCGGCGCCCCCACGCTCACGATCGAGGCGAACGACTTTATTCAGTCCCGCGCACACGCGCAGCGCCTGACGCGCATGGCGCTCGACTTTTTCGCGCAGGCCCGGCCGATCATCAAAGTTGAAGGGCTGCTCCACAACCCGGCGCTGCAGATCGGCGACATTGGCGCGCTCACGGTCACGCCGTGGGGGATGACCAGCACGTCGGTGGTCATCCTCGGCCTGGGCCACAGCCAGACGGGGGCGGAGATGGCGCTGGATGTCATCGACATTACGGGGCTGCCGACGATCGCCGACTACTGGATTGTGTCGGCGTCGGGCCAGTCAGGGACAAAGAAGGTGGGGTACTGATGCTCCACGGCTACCAGAGCCCGCCGCTGTTCGTGGACGACGTTGACCAGCCGCTCGGCGCGGCCGATATGAACGTGCTGGCCGGCAACGCGGTGCTGCTCGACGCGGCGACGTTCCGCGCCCCGCCGGGCTTCGCGTCGAGCCAGGCCGGCGACAAGAACCAGCCCTACATCGTCACGGCCGAGCGCCTATGGTGGGGCAGCTTTCAGTACCTCGCGGGCATGACGACGCTCACGATCGAGGGCTGGGCGCAGCGCGGCGCGAGCGAGAACTTTTCGCTGATCGTCAACGGCGCGACGAAGCAGACGATCGCCGTACCGAACGGCGCGACGTTCACCCTTACGTGGTCGCTGTCGGGCCTCACCTCGGGCGATGTGGTCGAGGTCGAGGTGCAGATCAGCAATCAGCCCGGCTCGGCCGCCGTCACGACCTACCGTTTCGACGACGCCTACGTGAGCCCGGCGCCGACGGTCGCCACGTCGTGGCCGAGCAAGCCGACGTTCGGCGGCACGTACAACGCGGCGCGGCTAACGCAGCTGGCGAATGGCGCAGCGCATCTGTACAACCGAATCAACGCCATCCCGATCCTGCCGCATATCGCCCAGCTCTATATCCACGGCCGCAGCTCGGCCGGGACGTTCCCACTCTACGTCGGCTCAGTGGAGCGCGCGAACGGCAATGACACGCTCTCGTTTTATCTCCGCATTATGAACTTCGGCAACGTCGCCGAGTATTATACCGTGAGTGTGAACGGCTCCGTCGTCTATACCTCGGCTACCTACACGGTCGGCAACGTGGCGGAGACGTACCACAGCATCAGCCTATCGAGCTTCAGCGCAGGCGCGCGGCTCGCGGTGCGGGTGGACAGCGTGGTCACGACGGGGGCCGTCGAGGGGCCATCGGGCAACCGCAACACGCGCTTTCATCTTTGGAACGTCCGCACGACACAGAGCGCGCCGTCCGTCGCCGTGGCGCCGACCGAGTGGACGGCAGACGAGTCGATCTCGGCCTCAACCGTCAACGGGCGGCTGAACGCCATCGCCACGACGCTGGACGGCGCCAACACGCGGATCACCAGCACGGCGCGTGTGTTCAACCGCGTGCGCCTGATGCGCCGCATGTTCGGCGCCTCAGATGTGCAGTACGCGGTGTTCATCCCGACGCACACGTTTGTGCAGCGCTTTATCCGCCAGGGCGCGCGGCTGGTCGTGCGCGGGAAAGCGGTCACGCTCGCGTGGGGCGCGATCTCGACCAAGGCCGACAAGACCGTAACCACGGCCTACACCGTGGATTTCGGGCACTCGACGGGCCTGACCGACGGCGACAAGGTGGAGACCAAAGAGATTGCGCTCGACTCGATTGAGGGGCTGCGGCGGGGGATGAGTTATTTTGTGTTCGCCGAGAACCTGGTGTATTGCGCGGAGTATCTAGCGTAGGTGTTCTCTTATGCCCAACCGACGCATCTCAAAGCTTGACCTTCCCATCGCCGGCATGATCCCCGGCGGCGCGGCGTCGGTCTCCACCGACGACATCACGCCCCCGCCGCTGCCCGTCCCGCCCGCGCCGTACCACCTGACGCTGACCACCGCGGCCGAGCGCAGCGCCGTCACGCCGACGTCGTCGATCGGCGCGGCCTGGTACCCGCCCGACGGGGTCGCGCCCAGCAGCTACATCGTGCAGTGGGCCACCGACAGCGTCTTCACCACGACCTACACGATGGCCGTGGCGGTCGAGCAGGCGACCATCACCGGCCTGCCGCCGGCGACCGTCTACTACGTGCGCGTGGCCGCGATCGTCGGCGGCGCGCAGGGCAGCTGGTCGGACAGCTCCAGCATCACGACCGCGAGCGACACGGTGCAGCCGGCCGCGCCGAGCAGCCCGGCCGCCGCGTTCAACGCCGCCGGCGACCTGATTGTCACCTGGGCCAACCCGACCAGCGCCAACTTCCGCGACGTCGAGATCGTCATCCGCGACACGGCCGGCGGGACGATCTACGCGACCGTGTACGACGCCACGCAGCGCTACGTCTGGACGGCGGCGGCCAACCTCGCGGCGACCAGCGGCGCGGGCGACCCGACGCTGTACGTCGCGCTGCGCGGGCGCGGCTGGAACGGCCTGTTCTCGGCCGCGACGGTCACCGCCAGCGCGACCAAGGCCCGGCCGGGCAACCCGACCAGCGCGACGGCCGACTTCACCGGCCGCGATGCGATCTTCGCGTGCGCCGCGCAGGCCGACGCGATCGGCTACCGCTGGACCATCGACACGGTCGCGCAGAAGGACCAGTCAAGCCCAGGCTACGTCTACGGCTACGACAAGAACCGCGCCGACCACAGCGGCACGGCCGACCCCTCGCTCAGCTGGTCGCTGGTCGCGGTCGACGGGCTGGGGCAAATAAGCGCCACGCCGGCGACCGGCACGGCGACCAACGCGGCCCCCGGCGCGCCGACGCTCACCCTGACCGGCGGCTTCGCGATCCTGGTCTGCCAGGTCACCAGCGCGCAGGCGGCCGACTTCGCCGCCTACGAGTACGTCTGGAAGCGCGACGGCACGACCGTGCGGACGCTGGAGAGCAGCGCGGCCGAGCAGCAGTACGAGGTCGGCAGCGACGCCGACGCCGGCGTGCACAGCTGGACCTGCACGGTCCGCCAAAAAGATGCGTTCGGCCAGTACTCGACGGCGACGGCCAGCGGCGCGGTGGTGCTCGACGCCATCACGATCGGCAGCCTGCGCAGCGGCGCGGTCTATCGCGACGACCTGGGCACGGCCGCGGCCACGCTCGACGCGCTGAAGGATGCCGAGACCGCGAGCGGCGGCATCACCTACGGAGCCTGAGATGGGCGTGCCAATCAGCTACCTCCGCGACAACTTCACCGACGGCATCCAGGCGGCCGCCTGGGGCGCCTCCGGCACGACCGGCGTGGCGACCAAGGCTGAGACCGGCGGGCAGGCGGTGTTCAGCCTGCCGAGCAGCGCGCTCTCCCCGCCGCACGAGGCCTCCTACCAGACCGGCGCGGCCTACGACCTGACCGGCGACAGCTTCGCCATCACGATCGGCACGATGGTGGCGACCGGCGTGGCGGCGACCGCCTACTTCCGCCTCATCCGCGACAGCGCCAACAATTACGAGTGGACGCAGACGTCGGGGACGCTCAAGGCGCGCAAGACCGTCGCGGGCGTCACGACCGACCTGTACAGCGTCAGCTGGAACGCCTCGACCTACAAGTACCTGCGCATCCGCGAGGCCAGCGGGACGGTCTACTTCGACAGCTCCTCGAACGGCAGCAGCTGGACCAACCGCGGATCGACCACGATCGCCAGCGCGTTCGCGGTGACCGACCTGGTCGTGCGGCTGGGCGCCTCCTGCGGCACGGTCGCATCGCCCGGATCGTTCAAGCTCGACGAGGTCAACCTCGCCAGCGTCGCGACGACCTGGCACTGGACCGAGATCGAGTGGCCGAACGTCTATCGCTTCAGCCCGATCACGATCGCCGCCACGAGCGGGCAGGGCTACGTCGCGACCGGCGACAGCGTCGACGCCGGCGGCGCGCTGGTCAACCCGCGCTACTTCTCGGGGCCGATCGGCAGCACCAGCGGCGGGTACCTGGCGCTGACCGAGGTGGCCACGCAGGCCGCCGCGCAGGCGATGGCGGCGGACCTGCCGACCGACGGCCGCTGGGATCTCCCGGTCCCGGTCGACGGGCGGGTTGTCCGGCTGTACCACCGCTCGACGACCGGCAGCAGCTACACGCTGCGCGAGTACTACCCGCGTCGCCAGGTCGAGTCGGACGACATCCGCGCCGAGGACATCAGGACCATCCACCTGGGCGCGCAGATCATCACGGCGGACAAGCTCTACGTCGCGCTGACCATGACCGGCAAGCGCATCCAGACCGCCGAGGCCGGCGCGCGCGTGGTGCTCTCGGGCGAGACCAACGGCGGGCTGATCGGGTACGGCGCCACCGACACGTATGACGCGGTCGCCGGCACCGGGACCTACCAGCTGCGCTGGAGCAAGGTCGACGGCAAGCTCTACATGGGCGGCGGCAACGCGGTCGGCGACGCGAGCGGCCTCTGGCTGCTCATCCCGAACGACTTTTCCCTCACCACGCCCGCGGTCACCTGGCGCGACGGCAGCGCCAACGTGCACGGCAAGATCGTCACGTACTACGAGGACGCGACGCACCCCGGCTCCATGCTCGTGCTCTGCGACGGGACGATGGAGATCGCCTCGCGCGTCGCGATGGACACCGGGCCAACCTCCGGCGACGCGGTCATCCACCTGAACACCTCGCGCAGCGCCAGCCCTGGCACGATCGACGTGCAGGGCACGCTCACGACCGACAACAGCATCACGGCGGGCGGCGCCATCACGGCCGCGCTCGCCGACAGCGCCACGAACGCCACGTCGGTCGGTCTGATCATTAACCACGACACCAGCGGCACGCCCGCCGCCGGGTTCGGCACGGACGTGGCGTTCAATCTGGAGAGCACCACGACCGCCGACCGCAGCGCCGCGCTCATTCGCGTGGTGTGGGCGACGGCGACCGACGCCAGCCGCAAGAGCCGCATGCGCTTCTTCGTGTTCGACACGGCGGCTAGGGACGCCTTGACGCTGGAGGCGAGCGGCAGCGCGCCGATGATCGGCTTTCTCGGCGCCGCGCCGGTCGCGCGCCCGACGGTCAGCGGCTCGCGCGGCAGCAACGCCGCGCTTACGTCGCTGTTGACGGCGCTCGCCAATCTCGGCCTCGTCACCGACAGCAGTTCATAGGGGGGAGATCATGATCGACCAGCTTAAGCAGGAGATCGCCGGCCGGCTGCGCGAGGCGCAGGAGCGCGCCGCGCGGGCGTCGGCGGATCTCCGCCAGGCGGAGCTTGACGCCGCGTTCTGCCGCGGCCAGCTCGACATCCTGGCGCGCACGGTGGAGGCGCAGCCCGTCATCACGCACGACGCCCCCGCCCATTGAGAGCGGGGGCTGCAAATCTTGGGGACTACGGCGGGGGTGGCGCGCCAATGCTCCACTGTGCCGCCCAGCGCCCGCTAATCGTCGTCCAGCTCCATCTCATCGATCTCATCAAGCCATTCCAGAGGGACGGTGCGCAGCGCCGCAAGCTGCGCAGCCGTAAGGCATTCGTGGTTGGCTGGCCCGTCGGCGTAGCTGATGGGCCAGCCGAGCCGCTGGCATAGCTGCTGACAGGCAGCTATGCTTGTCGTTTCATCCATCCACCAGTTAATCGCCGTGTATGTGTACATCGTCGTTTCACCTTCTGCGGCCTATGCCGCGCTCAATCCGCTATGTATTCGCCCGCTCCCGCGTGATCGACTCCGCAATCTCGCGGGCCTCGTCAACGTCGTCGGGGGCGAGGCGGTGGGGCTAGGCGATTGGCTAAATGAGCGCGCGGCTGATATAGATTTTCTGCGCGTCCAAGAGCGCGCGATAGCACTTCTCGCGCTCCGTCGCCCGCACCTGGGGGCACATCGATTCCGCGACAGCACCCGCCATTTGGACGCAGCGCCAATCATGGCGCGACCATTTTCCGGCGCGACCATCCGCAGCCACAAGAGAGATTCGCCTTTCTGCATCGATCGCCAGATCGAGCGCCGAACCGCCCGCCAAATACTGACCAATGAAATTTATGCAGGCACGGATCTCTAGAGCCGCCTCGTTGCCAGTCGTGCGCGCCATTTCATCCAGCCGCGCTTGTGCTCCCTCCCATAGTGTACGCCATTCCTGATCGTAATCAGCCCAATTTGCACTCATCGTCGTTTCACCTTCTGCGGCCTATGCCGCGCTCAATCCGCTATGTATTCGCCCGCTCCCGCGTGATGCTCTCC
>OFQY01000039.1_pt1 | contig 51901 bp, 84 predicted proteins | sample 1542991 | NCBI WGS metagenome assembly OFQY01 (sample SAMN07774224, study PRJEB24372) | wastewater metagenome | isolation source: Exp Tend VB 10WW | collected 2016-02 | reverse complement strand
CGGGGCCGCGGCCGCCTTCTACGACGAAATCCGGCTGGCGCTGGCAACTCAGCGGTTCGCGCCCGCGTCCCCCCAGTGGTTCAACGCCGGGCTTCACTGGGCTTACGGGGTGAGCGGGGACGATTGCGGCCAGTGGTGCATTCGCTTCGACGCGCGGGAACAGAAGTTCGGCAACCGCTACCCGTCCGGTTCGTGCGCCGAACCAAGCCCGCACCCGTACCGGCGGCCCGCGCTGTCCGCGTGCTTTATTCAGGGGGTGGCCGATAACCTTGTGGAGAAGGGCGGGATTCAAGACCTGATGCGGCGCGAAGCCCTTGTGTTTAAGTACGGCGGGGGTTCGGGTTCAAACTGGTCGAACGTCCGCGGCAAACTGGAACCGTTGTCCGGCGGGGGCGTGTCGTCGGGGCTTATGTCGTTCCTTGAAGCCCCCGACAAATCCGCCGGGGCGATTCAGTCCGGCGGGACGACGCGACGGGCGGCGCGGATGCTGTGCCTTGACGACGACCACCCGGAGCTATTGGAGTTCATCGGCTGGAAGGCGGGGGAAGAAAAGAAGGTGGCGGCAATGGCCGCCGGTTCCGAGCTACTTCGGCGCGAAGTGCGGATGGTGTACGACGCGGCCCGCGAGTACACGGCGGCCCCGAACGACGACCAGCACCCGCGCACCATCGACGCGCGGAAGCGGCTGGACCGACGCCAGCGGCAAGCGCTGGGGATGGGGGTTCCGAAATCTCTGATCGACGCTACGCGGATCGCGGGCCGGGCCGGTGCGCCGTGTCCGCTCGTTCCCGACCTGTCCCCCGTGTGGGAAGGGGCCGCGTACAAAACGGTTCAGGGTCAGAACGCGAACAACTCCGTGCGCTGTACGAACGAGTTCATGCGCGCCGCTACCAGTAAAGAAGCCGGGGCCGCGTGGAACCTGTACGGCCGGATTGAGAAGCGGAAGGCCGCGAAGGAAGGCCGCGCCCCGAACCCGGCGCAAACGATCAACGCGAACGATACCCTTGACGCGATGGCGTTCGCGGCGTGGGAATGCGGCTGTCCGGGCTGGCACTTCGACACGACGTACAACGAGTGGTGGACGTGTCCGCAATCGTGCCGCATCGAAGCTACCAACCCGTGTTCGGAGTACGCGGCCGCCACGGATACGGCGTGCAATCTGGGTAGTCTGAACCTGTTGTCTTTCGTCCGGGTTGACGGATCGTTCGACGTGGAAGCCTTCCTGTACGCGGTCGAAATCCTGACAACCGTTCTGGATATTACCGTTACTGCGGCCGCGTACCCTTCGGAAGAGATTGCGGATGGAAGCCGCAAATACCGAACGCTGGGGCTGGGCTATACCAACATCGGCGCGTTCCTGATGCGCCGCGGGATCGCATACGACAGCGACGAAGGCCGCGCGTGGGCCGGTTACTTAACCGCCCTGATGCACTACGGCGCTGGCATCCGTTCCGCGCGTCTCGCGTGCGAGCTTGAATCGTTCCCGGAGTACGACAAGAACGCCGAAGACGTGTTCCGCGTGGTACACAATCACGCGGTCTACGGCGGCGCGAAAGGCAAGGTTGACGATTACAAGGGGCTGACGTTCCGGCCCGAACCGTTGCACCTGTCCAAAGGGGCCAGCGCGGTTGAGGACGCGGTACGCGAAGCCACCCACAACGCCAGCGAAGCGTTCGTCATGTTCGCGAACCGGTGGGGGCTTCGCAACGCACAGCTTACGTTACTCGCGCCTAACGGTACTATCGGGCTTCTGATGGACAGCGACACGACCGGGGTTGAACCGGACTTCGCGCTAGTGAAGTGGAAGAAGCTGGCGGGCGGGGGGTTCGTCAAGATCGTTAACCAGTCCGTTCCGTATGCGATAAAAGCGCTGGGCTACTCCGACGAACAGGCGGACGCTATGCGCGTGTGGGTGGGCGGAACCGGGGTATTCAATTCCGAGTTCCTAGCCCGTCTTCGGGCCGCGGGCGTTCCCGAAGAAGCGATTTCCAAAGCCGGGGCCGCGGTGCCGTCGTCCATGAAGCTGGCCGATTGCTTCGCAAGCTGGGTAATCGGTGAAGTCGAATACCGGCGCGTGAACGTCGATCCCAGCGGAAAGAAGCCAACGGCGAACTACTTTACCGCGGTCGGGTTCAAACCCAGTGAAGTGGCGCAGTTCTCCCGCGAGACGTGCGGCCGCGCCACGGTCGAAGGATTCCCGGACCTGAAGCCCGAACACTTGTCGGTTTTCGACTGCGCAAACCGGTGCGGCAAGGACGGTACGCGGTGGCTGTCGGTCGATGCGCACCTAACCATGATGGCCGCGGTTCAGCCCGTGCTATCGGGTTCGATCAGCAAGACGGTAAATTTCCCGGACGACGCGACGCCGGACGACTTCCGAGCGGCCGCGGTGCGGTCGTGGCAACTGGGTATTAAGGCGATGGCCGGATACCGCGACGGTTCCAAAATGTCCCAGCCGTTGACCACGGACAGCGACGACGCGGACGGGCTGGACATGATGGACGCGGAACCGCTAGAAGCCGTGATGCCGAAGCCGAAGGCCGAACGGAGCGAGCGGCGCAAGTTGCCGAACAAGTGCCGCGGCGAGCGAACTAAGTTCAACATTCTGTCCGGTCAAGGCGGGAAGGCGAAGTTCTATCTTCGCACCGGGGAGTACCCGGACGGCACGCTAGGCGAAATCTTCATTGATTGCGCCAAAGAAGGTTCCACGATGCGCGGCGTAATGAACCTGTTCGCGATGGCCGTGAGTATCGGCCTACAGCGCGGGGTTCCGCTGGCCGAATTCGTTGACGCCTTCACGTTTACGAAGTTTGAACCGAACGGGCCGATTGCCGGTCACGCGCGGCTGAAGCGCTGCGACAGTGTGATTGACGCCATGTTCCGCGAGCTTGCGATTACCTACCTGAAGCGGGACGACTTGGCGCACGTCCAGCCCGAAGAAAACGACCCGGCGGCCGATGTGGTTCGGGACGCCATTCCGAGATTTGGGATTCCGCCGCACCTGATCGGCGCGCCGGAATCCGGGAACTACGCGGCGGCTGTAGTGGTTGCAACCGACGCTGTAGCGGCACGCGAGAAGGGGTACACTGGCAACCGGTGTACGAATCCGCGCTGTCGCGCTTTCACGCTGGTACAGGCGGGGAAGTGTGAGCGATGCGACACTTGCGGGGAACAAAGCGGTTGCATGTAATGAAACTGATTCCGCTGGGACGTTCTGGAAGGTTCGCGGCCGTCGATGATGCCGACTTCAGCCGAGTGAACCGCTACCGATGGCGAGCGACGCGCCGCGGCCGGAAGTGGTACGCCATGCGGACACCGCGGGTAGCTGGCCACCCGACAGCCCAGAAGCGAATTTACATGCACCGATTCATTGCGGGCGATGTCGGGATAATTGACCACGAAGACGGCGACGGGTTGAATAACCAGCGGCACAACCTTCGCGTTGCGACGAAGGCACAGAACACAGCGAACAGCGACGTTTCCGACCGTTCGGAATCGGGGGTTAAAAACGTCCGCTGGAACAAGGCGAACAGGAAGTGGATAGCTTACGCGAAGGCCGATCAACGGTGCATCCATTTGGGAAGCTTCGCTGACCTGAAAGAAGCGGCTTACGCGGCGCACGTTGCTTCCGTGGTTCTCTTCGGAGAGTTTGCGAACTGTAACCGTGATTCGTCTGTCGGGCTGGATGTGGTACAACGGCGGGCCATAGACGAACGGGTTACAGCACGCATTCGGGTTCGGTTTCCACAACGCGACACGTCCGGGTGTATGTAGCACCCGGCCCCGCGGTCGCGAACTATTCAAGGGGGTTACTCAGATGGCTTTCGACTTCCAGCAATTCGACGTGATGTGTCGGCTGACACGCGATCCCGAACCGAAAAAGAAGGTGGGGGATCGGTACGTTATCAAGTTCGGTGTGGCGTTCACGGGCGAGCGCCGCAAGGTGAACGACAAGTGGGAAGATAAGCCCTGTTACATGGACTGTGAGGCGTGGCAGGGCGAGTACGGCGCGAAACTGGTGGACATGATGGACAAGCACGGCGCGAAGGGCGTGCGCGTGCGGCTGATCGGTACGCTAAAGATGGACGAGTGGACCGACAAGCAAACCGACCAGAAGCGCCGCGCGATCAAGATGACCGTGAAAGAAATCGTCTGGCTGGACAAGCTTGACAAGGACGGGGCGCAGCGCGACCGCGGCGACGACGAAGGCGGCAGCGGATCGAACGACGACGGCGGGGGCGGGTACGGATCGGGGGGCGGGGGCAACGATCCGATTCCCTTTTGACGGGTACAGGCGGGAAACACTGGGCGACATATTCGACGTTCCGGGGTGGGGGTTCTGGTGAGCAACAACACGAAGACGGGCGGGGCCGGGTCGAACTTCAACGAAGAACCCGGCGAGCGCGGTCCCCTGACGTTTCCCGAATTGCTGGCCGCCCACAAAGCCTTCAAGATGGCCGCGGCGGGGCTGGTCGAAAAGCCCCGCGGCGTGTCGTGGGAAAAGTGGGCCGTTGCGTGTGACGTGGCCGAAGAAGTGACGCCGGGGCTGTGCTGGCTGTTGGGGCACGGCGGCGGGGAAGCCGGGCGACTTCTCGACTTGCTGGTGAGAAGTGCCGGGCCGATGCTGGGCGGGATGCCGGAACCGGGGCCGGGAGATTATCCGCCGATCTACCAGCTTGCCTTAGCCCCGCCGGGTTCGTGTCCGCTGTGCGGGATCGGGCACAACCCGAAGCTTCCGCACGAAATGTCACCACTGTATCAACAGTGGTTCTACTCGCAACACGGGCGACGGCCGACGCTACTTGATGCGTCAGCGCATTGTTCCGAACCGATTCAGGGAATCGTTGCGGCGTTCTGGAACGGCTACGGGCTGTGGCCCGTGGTGCCGCACGGCTGGCAACCCCCGAACTGGTTCGGAGCGGCGTTACAGGGCATGTTCGCGAAGTGTCAACGCTACCTGTAGCCGTCAGACGGAATGACTTCAAATTTTACTTGACGACAAACCGGCCGTGGGATAGAGTGTATTCGGTTGGCGGTTTCTCGAAACACGAAGGGGGTTAGCTGTGGCAGACGACAAAGCGGGCGAAACGATTCTGTCACCGAAGGCCGAAGCGCCGAAGGTGGACACCGTGAAACCGGTCGTGACGAATTTCACGTCTAGCTTTCAGGAAGGCGGCCCGACACCGAATCTGAACTACGCGCTGGCCGCGGCGGTTCAGGCGATGCCGTGGGTGGAGTTCACGAAACCGGAAAAGGGCGGCGGGATCAATTACGAGTATCTGAGCGAAGAAGAAATCGTAAAGGCCGCCCGGAAGATTCTCCCCGCGCACGGGCTGACGCTGGTTCCCGTGAAAATGGAACTGGTGAACAAGGAGCTTTACAACAGCAAGCATGGTAACCGGATGGTGAACCTGTTGCTGTGTGTGACCTACCGGCTTTCCCACACGTCCGGCGAGCGTGTGGACTGTCAAGCGTTCGGGGAAGGTTCTGACACGGGCGACAAGGCGGCTAACAAGGCGATGACAGGGGCTTTCAAGTACGTCCTTCGGCAAATCTACATGATTGCCGGGGGGATCGACCCGGACAAGACCGCATCGGAAGAACTGGCCCGCGCCGAGAAGAACAAGAACAAGGGTGGTAACACGGGCACCGGGACGACCGGAAAGGGCGGGGGCGGCCGCACCGACCAGAAGAAGGAAGGGAAGCCGGAAAAGACTCTGGAACAGCGGTTGGCGGATGCGAAGGCGCACATTGCCAAACTCAACACGCACGACGAAATCAAGAAAGCCGCGAAGACGGTGGCCGAAGTCTTCAAGGCCGACAAAGACAAGATGAACGCGGGCTACAACGCTTGCGCGTCGCGGGCTACGATCCTGTTCACGGCGGCCGTCGGCAAGGCCGAAGACTTGGAAGCCATCGAAAAAATCCTGAAGGCGGCCGAAGCGGACAAGATCGGCACGGACAACGTGAAGAAGGTGAAGGAAGCCGCGGAGAAGCGCCAAGCGGCCATCGTCGGGGAATCGGGCGGGGGCGACGGGAACGACGGCGGTTCGGAAGGTGGCGGGGACGAACCGGAACCGTTGGATTTCTAACCGGGTGAGCTTACCCGGCTGGCGCGTGTCCGGCCGGGTGGTTCGCTCGCACACCACACACAAGGGGGTTAACGACCGTGGCGAAAGACAAAGGCGAAAAGCTGGCGTACCGGGTTCACGAAATGGCCGCGGCGTTCCCGCTGCCGTCCGCTGAGGAATACGCGGCCATCAAAGAGAGCGTGGCGCAAGTCGGGTTCGTGTACCCGAAGGTATTCTGGACGGACGGCAACGGGGATACATGGCTGATCGACGGGCGCACGCGCGACCGCATCGAAACGGAGTTTGAAAAGGCCGACGTGAAAAAGGCCGCGAACGGCCGTGACCTGAAGTGCGAAGCCGCGGTGTTTCAGGGCACCGAATCCGAAGCCGTCGCATACGTCCGGGGGCTGAACCTGAACCGCCGCGCCATGAACAGCGGCCAGAAGGCCGCGGCCGCGGTTCTGTCCGGCGAGATGTATAAGCGCTACAAGGCCAAAGAAGAAGGCGCGGAACTTCTGGAAGACAAGGAAGAAGAACTGGGCGACGTGGCCGCGCGGATGGCAAAGGACGCGGGCACCAACCGGGATTACATCTTCGTGTGCCTGAAGTTGAGCCGCAAGTACCCCGACTTACTGTTGCGGGTTCTCGCGGGCGGCCCCGATGGGTTGTCGATCCCGAACGCGAAAAAGATAATGAAGCGGCGCGACGAGAACCTACCGGACGAAGAACCGGAAGGCGGCGAAGAACCGGTGGAAGTGACGCCGGACGACAAGCCGGAAACGGTTTACGACGGGCTGAAGAACGAAGTTCCCGACGACCTGTTGAAAGTGTTTTGCGTGCGGGCCACGGTCAAGGCCGCGAAGAAGAAGATTCGCGACGCGATCAACGAACTTGAAGAAGTCAAGGACGACGCGGGCGCGAAGAACATGAGCTTCCAGACGTTCAAGAGCGACGCGAACAACGCGATTCGCCATCTGGAAGACCACCAACCGCACGCGCAATGCCCGTACTGTTCGGGCACGGGCAAGGACGCGGAGAATAACGCGAAGAAGTGCGGGCACTGCAAGGGCCGCAAGTGGCTGGACAAAGTGCAGTGGAAGCAAGTGCCCCCGGAGCTACGCGCCCTGTACGAAAAGAAAGCCCCCGACGACAAGGGCGAAGACGACGACGAAGATAAAGACGGGGGCAAGTACGGCCAATGACAAGCGACCCGTTCGGGCTGATCGGGGATTTACTGACGATCAGCCTATCAACCGCCGTGCCGCTGCGGATCATGGAGTATAAGCAGCGGGGCGGCCCGACCGAAGAAGACCGCGAGCGAACGCGGGCGTTCGCGGAAGTGTTGGGTGAGAAGGGCGACATTCTCCAATTCCGCGGCGCGAAGAAGGGCGAAACCGCGGCCGTGTTCAACGGGCTGGCCGACGCTATCGCGGTACTGGCGTTCTGTCCCGGCGGGGTGAAGTTCCGCGGCGAGCGGTGGGAAGCGAACCCCGAACCAACGACCGACGCGAAGGGGGCCGACGGTGAAGCAAGCGACACTGTTTGACGACGACGAAGACACGTCAACGCCGATCCCTTCCGAACCCCCGTCCGGGGAGCGACCGAACCCGGACGCGCCGAAGGTGATTCACGCGCGGGACTACCAGATAGACGCCACCGACCGCATATTTGAAGAGTGGCGGGCCGCCCGGTCAACGCTGGTCGTGATGGCCACGGGGCTGGGTAAAACCGTCGTGGCTACCAACGTGTGTAAGCGGGTACTCGCGGGCGAAGTCGGGCCGGGCGGGTTCCTGTTCTTCGCGCACCGCGACGAACTGGTTAAACAGGCTTACGACACGTTCCGCGCCGCGTTTCCCGGTAGGCTGGTCGAAGTCGAAAAGGCTTCCGAGTACGCCAGCCCGCGGGCCGATATTGTCGTGGCCAGCGTTCAAAGCATGTCGCAACCGCGGCGTATCGAACACTTCGCGCCGGATCGGTTCGCGGCGTGGTGCATGGACGAAGCACACCACGGGGTTAAGACGAACGCGACGTACAGCGCGGTATGCGACCGGTTCCCCAACGCGAAGGGGCTGGGGCTGACGGCGACTCCCGACCGGGAAGACGAACTAGCTTTGGGCGAGCGGTTCGATACGGTCGCGTTCACGATGGACATTCTGGACGGCACGAACGAAGGGTGGCTGGTTCCGGTCGGGCAGCGGTTGGAGCGGTGCGACGACTTGGATTATTCGGCTATCGCGATGGACCGGGAAGGCGACTTCAACGAAACGGATTTGGCCGAACAACTGAAGAAGGAAAAGCCGCTATACGCGCTGTGTTCGGCCGCGGTCAAATACTCGAATTGGAAGGGCAAGACGCGGGCCACGTTGGTTTTCGCGTCCAGCAAAGACCATGCGGAAACGGTGTGCGAAATCCTGAACCGTCAGGACCGCAAGGACAACACCGGGGCCGCGGCGGTTCTTCACTACAAGGTGAAGGATCAGGAGCGCCGCGAGATTATTCGCGAGTACAAACGCGGGCGGATTCGCTACCTGTGCAACTTCGGGATTCTGGGGGAAGGCTTTGACGACGACAACACGCGGGTAATCGTCAACGGCCGTCCGACCCGATCCCGCGCCCTGTTCTCGCAAATGTTCGGCCGGGCGACGCGGCCCCTTCGCGAGACGTTGCCGCTACTGGCGATGTGCCATACGGCGGCCGGGCGGCGCGAAGTAATCAAAGCCAGCCGAAAGCCGGGGGCTTTGATGGTTGACCTGATGGGGCTTTCGCACAAGCTGGTTTTGACGATGGCCGACATTCTGGGCGGCCGCAACAGCGAAGAAGCCGTGGCCATCGTCCGGGATCGCGTGGCCCGCGCCGATGGGCCGGTGGACGTGGAAGCCGAACTGAAGAAGGCCGAAGAAGTCGCGGCGAAGAAGAAGAAGGCGGAAGCCGAACTACAGCGGCGTTCGGGCGTGGTCGTGACCGCTAAGACGGTCGGTAAGAACATCGACCCGTTCAACGTGCTGGACGTTCCGGCCGGTCGGGAACCGGGCTACTTCGCGGGCAAGATGGCCAGCGAACCGCAACTAGACCTGTTGCGGAAGTTCGGGCTTCCCGACCGCGAGCTAGAAGGCATGACGCGGCACAAGGCCAGCCGGTTGATTGACGCGCTGATGAACCGGCGGCGGCTGGGAATGTGTTCGTTCAAAGTGGCGAAGATACTTCGCAAGCACGGTTACGATCCGAACATGACGGCGAAGCTGGCGGGCGAAGTTATGGCAATGCTCAAAGAAAACGGGTGGAGAAAACCGGTATGAAGACCGAAGGCGGGCTGACGATTACCGCGGAACTGACGTACCCGGAGCGGCGACGACCGGCCGACAGCCTGATAGCCTACTGCGTGTTCAAGCTGTCCGACGGCAAGGGCTTTGAACTGGTCGTGAAGTCGGCGCGGCTGAAGTGGGATTACGGGAAGTACCTGTTATCCCTTCCGGCCGAACCGAAGCTGATGCGGTGCGCGAACTGTTCGCGACAAAACGCCGATCATGCCAATTACTGTAACTGGTGCGGGCACGCGCTGGCACCGCAAGGGCCGAAGGGCTGGTTCATGGACGTGGTTTGTCCGACGAACCAGATAACCCGCGACGCCATGTTACGGGCCGCGGTCGAAGAACACGAACGGATTTCCGGGGCCGCGCCCGTGAAGCCGCAACCGAGCAACGTAGCTGTTCAGCCGCGCCGAGTTTAGTTACGATCCGACACCACCAAACGCGAAGGGGGGCACTGTGCCACAGATTCGCACGACTCCGGTTCAGCTTTTGTTCATGTACGGCAAGGCGGTTGAGGCCGTGGCCGGGAAGGGCCGTTGCCCGAAGTGCTGGGCCACGGAATTCGCCTTCAAGTGTTTCGGCTGTCAAACCCAGATGTACACATACCCCGAACCGGACGGCGCGGGGATGTGGATATTCGACGTGGACAAAGCGCGGGAACTGGTCGGGGACAGGATCGACGGCGAGTGTAACCCGGACGTGTTGATTCACGGGCTGGGCGAGACGGAAGCGGGGCACGAATACTGCCTGTTGAAGCGGGCTAACGCCGGTAAACTTCCGCCGACGAAAGGGCCGGTCGGGATCATGGCCCGCATGGGTGACGACGGGGCCGGGGCGCTGATTATCGACGGCACACACCGCGGGCGGTTGTGCATTGCCGCGGGCGTGCCGATGCCGATAGCGATACTCACTCAGGCCGAATTCGACGCCGTGTTAATCTCGCGGCCGCCGAACAACGTGCTGGCGGTTCAGCAAGCGGAAATCGACCGCATGACGCGGATGTTTCAGAAGATGGACGCGGATTTATTCTTCGCTGAGATGGCCGCGATTCTGGGGCGGAACGAAGTCGCGTCCATTCTCAACACGCAACAGCCCGATACGCTGGCACCGGGGGACCAATGAGCCAGCCGGGAAGCGGCTGGCCCCCGTGCTATGGCTTCTTCTTCGGGCAGTTAACCGGAGTGATTAACGCCGGTCGGGGGAAGTGGAAAGCCAAGTGCCCCGCACATGAGGACAAAGTACAATCCTTGTCCGTCCGGGTGGGGAACAAGGGCCAGCTTTGGGTTCGCTGTCACGCCGGGGGATTGTGTTCGTTATCGGCCATCGTGCGCGCGGCGGGCGCTGAGATGGACGACCTGTTCCCGGATAACAAACGCTACACCAACACAAGGGGTAAACCACACATGGACCGCGGCGAAATTTCCTACCAGTACCGCGACGAAAAGGGCGAACTTCTGTTTGAGGCGGTGCGCCGCGAACCGAAGTCGTTCCGCCAGCGGCGGCCGAATCCCGACTTCGATTCCACCCGGCCCGCGAGCAAGGATAACCCGGAGTACCTGTACAACTTGGAAGGGGTGCGGCGCGTCCTGTTCCGGTTGCCGCAACTGATCGCGGCTTTAGCGAAGACGCCGGATAAAGCCGTCTTCGTGGTCGAAGGCGAAAAGGACGTGATGAGCGCCGACGCGCTGGGCATCATCGCGACAACCAACCCGATGGGCGCGGGCAAGTGGCAACCGGAATACGCGCAACAACTCAAAGGCGCGAACGTCGTGGTTATCCCGGACAACGACGAACCGGGCAAGGCGCATGCGCGGACGGTGTGCGACTCGCTGAAGGGGGTGGCGAAGACGGTTCGTTACGTCGAACTGCCGGGCGTGCCGGACAAGGGCGATTTGACGGACTGGCTGGAAAAGACGCCGGGCACCGCGAAGGAAAAGAAAGAAGAACTGGGCAAGCTGATTAAGGCCGCGAAGCTGTGGGGCGGCGGATCGGTAACCCCGTCCATCGTACCCGGCGGCACGACCGCGGCCGCCAGCCCCGAACCCCCCGCGGCGGCACCAGCGGCCGCCCAGCCCCCCGCGCCCGATCCCGTACCGAACCCCGATCCGCCGAAGACGGAACCGCCGAAGCCCGCGCCGGTCGCGGCCGCCACCGACGCCGAAGCCGCGGAGAAGTTCCCCAACAGTCCGACCATCCGCGCCGCGGCCGGGTTGCCGAACCCCCAGCCGGGGACCGTACCCGGCTGGCCCGACGGTTCCCCCGCGGCGGTTCCCATCGACCCGCCGAAGGTGGAAGCCCCGAAGCCCGAACCGGCCCCCATTCCCGCGGATCGGGCGGCCCGCGTCGCGCAGTGGTTCAAGGACGTTAAGGCGACAGCTTCCGCGCTGAAGCTGGCCGGTTCGCAAATCCGATCCGTCACGGAGTTCTACGGGGCCGTTAAGCTAACCGTGGCGATGATGGATCAAACCTTCTCGCTGGCCGACGGGACGCCGAAGCTTGACGGGAACATGATGGGGCAACTGTCGCTGTTGTTCGGCGCGTATCTGGTTCAGGCGGCCGCGGATTTCGGGATCGGGTGCGGGATCATGCCACCAGAAGAAGCGAAAGAAGTGAAGGAAAAGTGAACGACGCGGCACTAGACAAGTACGTTGCCGAGCTACGGGCGCGGGGAATCGGGGTGAACGTCGGGCCGCGGGCGGCCGACTTGTTAACCCCGGCCCCCGCGCCCGCGGCGGCACCAGCGGCCGCGAAGCCCGCGAAGGCTAAAGCGGAGCTAGTGGCCAATGCGTTCATTCCCCCGCCAGCGGGCAAGCTGGGGCCGGTTACGTTCGTGGTCGGTGTGCAAACCGCGAGCGAAGCCAATGAAGCGCACTGGCAGCGGCGCGCGTCGCGGAGCGGGATCATACGCAAAGCCGTTTCGCGCGTGCTGGGGAAGGAACTGGCGTACCTTGTCCCGTTCGCGGTCGCGTTCCATAAGGGTTTACACGTCCGGGTTCACTTCGTTCGGCTGGGCGGCCGCCGGATGGATAAGCTGGCCAATCTGGGAACGGCAATGAAGGCGGCCGAAGACGCGGTGTGTCTGATACTGGGGGCCGACGACGGGGCCGATAACTGGGTTCCGACGTGCGATCAGGAACCGGGCGGGCCGTATGGCGTGCGGATAACGCTTTCGCTGGGTTCCTAAGAAGTCAGACGGTTTGACTTGCAAATCTCTTGACACTTCGCGACAATAGCCGCGTTACCAGTTCCAAAGGGGTGAGCTATGAAACGGTTCGCGCTCGCGTGCGTTTGCGCGCTGGTGGCTGGGGTGGCACTCGCGGCCCCGCCGACGCTGGACATTCCCGCCGAAGTCAAGCCGGTTGGCGGGTACGTCCGGTTCACGCCGAAGACCGACGGTGTGAACGTGTTGTATATCTCGCTGGACGGGGCCGACCCGTTCCCCAGCGAGGAGTTGAAAGACCCGCGGCGGTTCCTGATGCCGACGGCGGGGCTGAAGCCGGGCAAGTATCGTTTCGTTGCGGTCGCGGCCGGTGCGACCGGCGAACAGACGCGGGCCGATTTCGTCGTGACGATTCCGGGCGTGGTGCCGAACCCCGGCCCTACCCCCGATCCCGGCCCCGGCCCCGGCCCCGGACCAACACCCGACCCGAAGCCAGCCCCCGCGCCGGGTAAGCGGTTCCTTGTGATTGTGGAAGAGACGGCCGACGCGGTTCCGATCCGCGGTCAGATTCTCGCCAACCCCGATTTAGCGGCACGGGTGGCCGCGCAGGGGCACAAGTGGCGTATCGCGGACAAGGATAATTTGACCAGCAAGGGCACGGCCCCGGCCGACTTGAAACCGTACTTTGCGGAAGCCGCGGGGAAGAAGCTTCCGCGGCTGTACATCGTGGCCCCCGACGGAACGGTTTGCTGGTACGGCGACTGTCCGCAAGGCGCGGACGCGCCCGCGCAAATCCTGAAGCTGTTGACCGCGAACGGCGGTTGATCGTTCCGAGCTACCACACCCAACCACACCACAAGGGGCCGAACGTGCATTCAATCATTATCGACGGGGTGGAACGGTTCTTAGGTAACCGCGTCCCCCTGTCCGCGCCCGATCCGAGCAAGTACACCGTTTACGGCGACGCGCCACAAACCCCGATGATCCCGCGAAGCCAGTGGGAAAATCTGGTGGGGAAGTACAACCCCGACAAGCCCGACCACCCGAACTTACAGTACGTCCACGATCAGGACGGAATCGGCCAGTGCAACCCCGAAGCGACGACGGCCGCGCTTGAGTTCACGCGGAGCGTGATGGGGTTGGACTTCGTGAAGCTGGCGGCCGGTGACCTGTACGGCCGCATCAACGGCGGCCGCGATCAGGGTTCACTTCTGGAAGACGCGCTATCGGAGATGACGGCGCGGGGCGTGGGCACCGCGGCCACTTACGGCGGTACGCTGTGGAACCGCGGTGGCGGCTGTCCCGCTGACGAGCGGGCGCTTTACAAGGTGCCGGAACTGTATCTGTGTCCGACGTTCGACCACTGTTATAGCGCGTCGCTGAGTGGCTTCGCCATCGTCAGCGGTATCATGTGGTTCGACAACTATACCACCGATTCCGCGGGCTGGTTGCCCCTTGCGGGATCGGGCGGCGCGGGCGGCCATGCCATCTTCGGTTACAAGCCGACGGCGCGAAAGTACGGTTCGCGAACCGTCTTCGGCATCTGGCATCAGAATTCGTGGCGTACTTCATTCGGCTGGGGCGGCCGGATGGTGTTGGGTGAATCTCTCTACAACGGGGCTATCGGCGGTTGGTGGGCAATCCGCCAAGCGACCGACGAAGGCGGGACCGTCCCGAACCCGAAGTTCTGAGATTGCACCGCGGCCGGGTGGCGTGCTAGGATGGGCGCGCTACCCGGACCTACTTGAACCCTGTACCCGTCCGATCCCTTAACGGAGTGGAAGCGATGCGTTCCGAGTTTCGTTACATGCTGGCGTTCGCGCTGGTCGTGGCCGCGCTGTTCTTGTGGTGCGGTCAAACGCTGGCCGCCGATCCCGTGTACATCCCGGCCCCCGTGTTCGTGCAACCGCCGAAGTCGGCCCCGCTGAAGTTCGCGGCCCCCGCGTTCGACTGCCCGAACTGTACCCAGTGTGCGAACGGGTGCGACTGTTTCGGGGGCGGGTACTACTGCGCCGACGGTAAGTGTCCGGTCGGGTTCAATGCCCCGGCGGGCTATACGACCGTTTGCGAAAACGGGGTGTGTCGGCTGGTGCCGATCAGCGGCCCCGCGACCGGTCAACCGTTCTTCATGTCGTCCGGGTCGTGCGCGTCGGGATCGTGCGGCACCGCGCCGAGCTACAGCGGCGGGGCGTTCATGTCGTCCGGCGGCGCGTGCCAGTCCGCGGGGCCGTCGGGCTGGTGGCTGGGGAAGAAGCTGGGCAAGCAACCGCCACCGTGGAAGCGGTAAGCGATCCACCGACCGGCCGGGCGTTCCGGCCGGTTAGTTTCCTGTTCCATCACTGGGGGTTCTGATCGTGAAAGTTTCCATTTCCCAAATCTGGGCGGCGCTGATTAGCGTCGCGTCGGGCTTCGTGCCGCTGCCGTTCCGCTGGGCGGTTCAGCTACTCAACGACCTGTTCACCAGTCACCCGGCCAACGCGGACGGGAACGCACTGGCGGCCGAAGCGCCGCTGGCCGCGCCGTCGGACCTGAAGGCCATCATTCAAAGCATCTTCGACAGCCTGAACGGGTTCCTGTCGGGGCGGCCGTTCGTCGCGGCCGTGGTCAAGGCGCTGGAAGCGTTCATCCTCAACAACCTTCTGGACGCCATTTACGACAAGCTGACGAACAAGGGCGCTGCGATGGCCGCCGGTTCCGTGCCGATGCACTACCAGCCCGCGAAGGCTGAAGCGCTCTGCAAGGAACTGGAAGCGGCCGTGGCCATCGGGCACTAACCGCGCCGGTGCGAGGGGGGAGCGAACCCGGCCGGTACGGTCCCCGGCCGGGTTCGTCGTTTCATGTCAGAAAAAATCAGATTATTTTTCTTGACAGTTTCCGGCTTCGGCCGTAATCTACCTACGGATGGGGAGTGAACGACAACGACACACGCGAAGGGGACGCCATGCGGGTTTATCAAAACGGTTCGACCAAACACCAGAAGGATAAGAACCACGGGCGGAACGGCTGGGTGGGCGGCAACCCGCGGTACAGCCGTGCGAAGGCGAAGCGGCAAGCGGACGGCTGGCGGTTCAGCCCGAAGTTTCGGACGATGGGCGGGAACTAACCGACATTACCCCGCGCGATCGCGCGGGGTACTCTTTTCATTCAAGGGGTTGCGCTGTGGGCATGACTGCGCCTGTCAAGATGCGGTGTACGCGGTGCGGGGAACTGATCCCGCAAGGGGCACCAATCGAGCGGCTGAAGGGCGACACCGTGAAATACGGGCACATCGGTTGCGGCCCCGGACGGCCGCCGGGCGCGAAGCCGGGTGACTCGAAAGCGGGGCCGAAGATCGACGCGCCGACGCCGAAGGGGTGGGTAACCGAAGACAAGTTTGCGCTTCCCGAAGACGCGATCAAGCGGCTTCGCGGGCAAGACTCCCCCAGCGAAATTGAAGTGGCCGCGGGCGCGAAACACGGCGACAAGATCGACCAGCAAAAGGACGACGGCAAGGGGGACGACGACGGGGGCAACGGTGACGACAAGGGGCAGGAACCGGGCAGCGAGGACGGGGAAGGTATCCCGGACATTTTCGAGGACAAGGACGGCGACGGCGGCACGGAAGAAGGGGAAGACGCGGACGGTTCGGGCGACGAAGTGGAAGGGGATAAGGACGGCGACAAGGACGACGGCGATTCGGAATCCGAACAAGATTCCGACCAGTCCGGGGACAAGGACGACGGGAAGGAAAAGAAGCCGAAGCCTAAGCCGAAGACTGGCAAGCTTGAAGACTTGCCGGACGACCTGTTATTGCGGCTGGCGATGCTGGCCGCGGATATGGCCGCCCAGAAGGTGAAGGGGGCCATTGAACCGCGGTTGGCGAAGCTGCTGGCCGAATCGGTCGAACCCCTGACGGCGCGGCTGGCGGGCGACTTCCAAAGGAAGTTAGGCGAATCCGTCCGCGATCAGGTTCACGGGGCCGTCGAAGAGACGCGCCGCGACGCCGGGAAGATGGTGGACGCGCTGCGGAAGGAAATTGATAGGCGCGTTGCCGACGAAGTGAAGCGGCTGGAATCGCTGAAGGTGGTTACCCACAAGATCGAACGCGCCGACGGGACCGAAAAGGTATTCCCGGATACCGAACTGTTTCACTTCGCGTTCGATGAGGTTCTGAAGCTGGCCGCCGCGGGCTTCGACGTGTTCACGCCGGGGCCGACGGGTTGCGGCAAAACCCATATGTTCGGCCAGATTGCCGCGGCCCTTGACTTGGAGTTCGGGCTAATCAGCGGCACGGGCGGGGTGACCGAATCCGAGCTATTCGGCACCAGCTACCCGAACATCACCAACGGGCAGAACGTGTATCAGGAAACCGATTTCGTGCGGCTGTACGAAAACGGCGGGCTGTTCCTGTTGGACGAAGCCGACGCGATGGACGCGAATTGTTTCCTGAAGGTGAACGCGGCGATTGCGAACGGGTTCTGTACCGTGCCGAAGCGGTACGGCAACACGCGGGCGAAGCGCCACCCGAAGTTCATTTTCGCGCTGGCCGCGAATACATGGGGCCACGGAGCTACCCGGCTGTACTGCGGGCGCAACCGGCTGGACGAAGCGACGCTGGACCGGTTCCGCGGCGGTACGGTGCCGATGGACTACGACCCGGCCATTGAACGCCGGTTGGTTCCCGACCGCGAGCTATTCCAGATGTTGACGGACTGGCGCGGCAAGATTACGGCGCACGGCATCCCGCGGGTTCTGTCCACCCGGTTTATGACTCACGCCGTTCGGCTGAAGGCGATGGGCTACGACCGTACCGGGATCGCGAAGAAGCTATGTGGCGGTTGGACACCCGGAGAAGTTGAGAAGGTTGTAGGGAAACTGGCAGCATGACAAAGCGCAAACGGAAACCGCGGAATCGGTCCCTGACGTATCGGACGTGGGACATAATGATTCAGCGTTGTACGAACCCGAAGTGTACGACGTACCACAAGTACGGCGGCCGCGGGATTACTGTTTGTGACCGCTGGCGAAGCTTCGCGAACTTCCTTGCGGACATGGGCGAGCGACCGACGAAAACCCACACCATCGACCGTTTCCCGAACCAGTCCGGGAATTACGAACCGGGGAACTGTCGGTGGGCTACGAAGCAACAACAAAGCCGCAACCTGAAATCTAACAAGATGCTGACTCACGAAGGCGAAACTTTGTGTCTCGCTGAGTGGTGCGCACGGAAGGGGTTGGGGCACGTTACGATTATCTGGCGTCTAGGGAAAGGCTGGTCCGTCGCTGAAGCCTTAGACACACCAGCCGGAAGTAAGAGAAAATGACGGAAACTTTACTTGACACTTGACCCGTTCCGTCGGATACTGATAGGGGTACGCCATGCGACACACGCGAGAGAACGACGGGGCGGGCAAGGTGCGGCACGGGTTGGTTTTTGACGACCCGTTGGAAATGCTGGATATGGTGTGCGAAGCGGGGACCGCGGGCCGGTTCCGCCGCTACATGCCCCACCCGTTCGCGTGGGCGAGTGACGGGCACGACCTGATAGCGTGGCTGGGGCGCGGCGACTTGCGGAACTGGGCGGGTTTGCGGGCCGCAATCTCGCAAGTGTGGAAGCCGGGCGAAGCGCGGGTGGAAAGGCTTCTGGCGACTCTGGAACAACTGCCGATCATTCCGCCGCGCGACCTGAGACGGCGAACCCAGTGGCGGGACGATGAAGGGGATTTCGAGCTAGACCGGTTCACGGAAGGCCGCCCGTGCTGGCGGGGGCCGACGCGCCGGGAAGTAATCGGCCGCCAGTTCCTTACCTTCGTGGTCGATGTGGCCGCGGACTGTGAGACGAACGCGGACAAGATGTATTGGCGTGCGGCGGTGGCCATCGCGTGCGCGAAGGTGTTGGAAGAAGTCGGTTACGGGGTGGAAGTGGTGGCGTGTATTCACGTCGGCAACGTGTACCACCCGGTAGGCCGGACGCTATCCGAGTGCGACCGGCTGGAAGACGACTTGGCGGAACAGGAACGGGCGGCCCGCGAGTGGGACGCGAAGAACTACTGGCGAAGCTGGGAATCCCGATCCCGCGGCAACCCGCGCAAGTGGAACCCGCGGGTGAAGGTGACGCCGGGTAAGGATCAGGACTTGTTCGCGTGCGTCTGGGTGAAGCGGCCCGACGACCCGATTGATTTGGGGATGCTTACGGCCGTCTGTTCCCCGTGGTTCTTTCGGCTGGCGTTCTTCGGGCTGATGGGTATGGTGCCGGGCTGTATCCCGTGGCGGGGGCTAGGTCACCCGGTCGAACTGGACGACGCGAAACTAAACGACCTGATCGGGTACAACGAAGAAGACCGCGAGCGGGTCATAATGTCTGGGGTGTGGGACGAACCGAAGGCCGCGGCGCTAATGCGGGCGACGCTGCGGCGGTTTGCTGATCCCGATTGGTTGGCGGAACATCCCGAAGCGCCCGCGGTTCCGAAGAAGAAAAGGGGTTAACGTGAAGAAGACGACGGGCGGCTATCGGGCCGCGCAGTTTGAAACCATCGTGGCCGCGGAGCGGGGTAGCTACTCCGACAAAAGCCTGTACACGGTGGAAGGCTTGCCGGGCGTGTTCCGGCGGTGCAAAGCCCCGAAGGTTGACCCGGCCACGGTCGGGCTTCTGCCGTGCTGGTACGACGGGGAAATCGTCTATCTGGAACACTGCGTTCCGGTGAACGACGAACTGGGGCACGCGGAATGCAAGGTGGATAACCCGGACGAACTGGCCGCGTTCATGGACGGGCTACACCAGAAGCGGGAAGCGGCACTGGCCCGCGAGATGGAAACCGCGGCCGCGGCACAACCGGCCGCGAGCGAACCGCCGAAGCCCGCGGGCGGTCAAGATAACGCGGCGCAACCACCGACCGAAGAACCGGCGGCCGAACCGCCCGAAGTGTAAGGGGGAACGACGTGGCTAAGAAGAAGAAGGCAAAGGCACTGCGCCGCGGCGAGCGTGTCAGCACGTTCACGCGGCTGGGGCGTGCCACGGGTTTCGGGATGGCACTACTGATGCAAGGGGCCACGGCCGCCCGTGGCGTTACCTTCGTGCCGATCAAGCCCGTTCGGAAGAAGAAACCGAAGGCGAAGCGGCGCGCGCGTAACAGGGGGTAAGGTGAAGAACGATCAGGTAGACCGGCGAACCGACGGGTTCGTTTGGCTGTCGCGCCATTCGCGCCGGGCCGACATTGTTTCATTCGTCCGGGGAACCCGCGACACACCACCCGATTGGCTAAGGGCTGATCGGGTTTGGCCGAAGGTGCAACGCGACCGGGCCATTTGGAAGGCCGCGCATCCACCCGGCGGGGCCGCGGCCCCCAGCCTTCGCGAGATTGCCGCGCAGTTCAAGGACTCGAAAGAACCGGAGTTGAACGGCATCACCCGCGGCACGGTCGCGAACGTGCTGAACGCTTACCGACAGGGCGGCCCGACCGCGAAGACGGACAAACCGCGGCTGAAGCTGCGGGCGCACGCGCGGCGGGCGATTACGCGGGACGTGCTGGCGCAGTTCGACCGCGGCGAGATAACCGCTACCGACGTGGCCGGGCTGATCGGCAACGGGGCGGATCATAGGAACGCGGTGTACTGGCTGGCGAAGATGCGTCAGGTTTTCGAGAAACAGGACGAAGGGACCGAAACCAACCGACAGCCGAAACGGAATCGCTGACAATGGTTTACGTTGACGATGCGTTCATTCCCGCGGACGTGGAAGACTACACCAACGGGAATAGGATCGTGCGCGGGAAGTGGTGTCATTTGACCGCGGACACCACGGAAGAGTTACAAGCGTTCGCGCGGAAGCTGGGGCTAAATCCCGACTGGTTCCAGCCCGCGAAGACGGTCCCGGATAACGAGTACACGCGGGCGAATTGTCCCGAACGAATCGGGAAGGTACGGCCGGGTAGCCGCGACCACTACGACCTAACCGAACGTGTGCGCCAGCGGGCTATCCGGCTGGGCGCAAAGCCGGTGCGGTTCGGATGTGAGGACTGGCGCGGGCGGAAGAAGGAACGGGCCGAACCGGAAACAGAACCAGTCACAGACGGTTCCCGGTACGGCCAGTGATGCGGGCGTGTGCCTGAGTACGGTTTAAGGGTGACGGTAACAAGACGACCACCAGCACGACGCACGTTACCGGGGCTGTAAGGTGGCCGCCGCGGGTTCAAATCCCGTCACGTTCATACAAGGGGTTAGCGATGCTGATGAAACCCGCGCTGTTCCCGAAGTTCCATCGCGTCGGCACCATCGACACGACGCCGCACCTTCGGGACGGTCAACCGATGCACTGGGCGGGTTCCCCGCTCAACGAACCGACGCCGGACGACTTCGCGCGGATCGGCGCGTTCGTCAAGTATTCGGTGAACGTCGAGTGTGAGAACGCCAGCGCGGACGTACCGGACGTGTTCCGGCTTACCGACAGCGACCGGGCGGCCGTTGACCTGATGTTGACGGCTGGCCAGTGGGTCGGGGAGATGGACGAAGAGTATAAAGACAACTTCGTTACCCTGAAGGTGAACCGCCGCGAGCTAACGGCGGATGAGCGAACGGGGATGATCGAAGAACCGGAGCGGTTCCGGCTGATCCCGGTGGAACTGGAAGACGCCTTCCGGGTGGACGTGCTGCGCCGAACGTGCCTGTTCCCGTATGTGCGGCTGGTCGAACTGGGCAAGCGGCCGCGGCGCATTCGCGGCGGGTTTATGGCCGATCCGCAATTCACATCGGGCGCGAAGAACAAGCCGGAAGGCGAAGAACAGCCGAAGCCGTCGGTTATTGCCGGGCGCGACACGCCGCTATTCTGGGCGTGTGCCGCGCTCGAAATCGACTCCATCACAAGCCGCGACGCCGAAGCCGTCGGACGCCAGTACGTCGGCACGTTCGGGAGCAAGTCGGCCGAATGGCTGGACCGGGTGATTGTGATGGGCGACGGGATGACGGAACCGCGCGGACTGGTCGCGACACCGGAGCTTACCGAAATCAACTCCGTTGCTGGTCCGTCCGGGCCGCCGAAAGTCGAAGACTACGAACGCATGTTGTTCGGTGTGCCGCGAGCGTTCCGCGGTGAGAAAGGGGCGGTGTGCGCGTTCGTCGGTAATGACACGTCATACCGGCGGGCGCGAGCGATGTACCTTCCTAACCCGGCCGACGAACGCCGCGTGTTCGGGATGGCGCACAACGCTTACGAACTGTTGTCGGAACCGTACCTGATCGCGGCCGCGGCCCCGAACAGCTTCGCGGCTTACGCCAGCCTGACGCGCTACCGGATGTACGCGCAACCGGGCGCGGGTATGCGTGTCGAGTTCTTGCGGGTACACGGCAAGCTGTCCCCCGTGCTGATGGTTTTCCGCCGACGGTTCGGCGGCCAGATGGAACACGAAGCCGCGGCTTGTGTCTGCCGGGACATGCAAGGGTAACGGATGCACGAACACAGTAAGCCCCGCGTCGCGCGGTTTCTGGTGGCCATCTTCAAGGACGAAGAACCGCCGATCATGTCGCGCGACGTGGTTCCGCCGACGGCGCGGCTGATCGGGGACGGGGTGAAGCCCGTTACGGTAGCTGAGTTCGTGAAGGTGGCCCGCGAGCTACGCGACGTTGCCGACTCGCGGACGATGGCCGACAGCGAGGGGGCGGAACTGTGGGTGTGGATCGGCCACGACCAGTTCTTTTATCATTCCGGCTGGCAGTGGTTCCAATGCTTCGGGCCGGACGGCTGGACAAGTAAGCGGCTGAAGGCGGCCGAAACCAGCTTTGCGGTTGCGGCGGATCGCGTCAAGCGGCGACACGAAGACGAGAAGGAAGCCAACCGGCTGGCCGCACTGAAGCGAAAGGAAACCGGCCAGAAGAAGGGACCGGCGGTTGACGCCATCGCACTGGGCGGAAGTCAGAAATAATTCCTAGAATTTTTCTTGACACTACGCGGGACCGCGGCTAGATTACTTACAGAACGAGACGGCAACACCAAACGCGAAGGGGATGAGATGAACAGCACGACGTACAAAGTGACCGTGAGCCACCCGACGAACTTCCACAAGGGTACGCATGAAATCACGGTGACGAAGAACAGCGACGGCCGATCCAAGTACGCTTCGGGCGGTGCGTTCGGTTGCTCGCGGGATTACTTCGTGAGCGATGATAAGGCGGTTATCCGCACCTTCCTTGCGGAACACGCCTGTACGGTGGTGGAAGTCGTGAAGGTGCGTCAGCCGAAGTAACCCGACCCGGCACCGCGGTGTGTGCCGCGGGGCTTCTCACAACATCACACGCGAACGGCAACCGTGGGCGCGAAGCGACCGATAGCGAAGGCGGATACGACGGCCGTTAGTATGGCCGCCGACTTCGCGATTGAGCGGGCCGGTAGTTCGCTTCCGGCCGATCCGAACACGCTGGTTCGCGTCGGGTACTTGCGGCGAGTACCCGACCACATTGAACCGATACTGAAGGCCGCGTGGCCGTGGGCGGTCGTGAAGTGGACGACGATTGTTCACCAGCACACGGCGGCACAGAGACGGATTCCGCGAGCGGTTCTTAACCGGCACGTTGTCTACCCGCTGGTTCTGTTGGAACCGTTCTTGGAATTCCTGAACCCGTCGGGCGCGTGCCATCTTGCGAGGATCAACAAAGGGCTGGCGTGCGACCGGGATACGCGGGCGGTTGACCTAGACACGATCCCGGACAAAGACCCGGATTTCTGACATGGTGCATTGTGTACGTCATTACCGGCGCGGTACGGGACAAGAGGTTGAAACCTGTTCCCTGTCCTACATGGAACAATCCGGGTTCGTGCGGCTCTACGCCAGTGACACGCCGGGCCGCATCGAGAAACAGGCGAACGAGTGGCCCGCGAAGACGGTGGCCGAAGGCCGGGCGATTTTCCAGCACTGGAACGACGCGCTGTTTAACGCCGGGTGGCGCATCGTCGGGACCGATGTGAGGGGTGCGGACGATGCGAACGGGGAAACGAAGCCCGAACAAGGTTGACGTTCACAAGCTGGCCGGGATCGGGGCGCGGTTCGAGTATTACAACGCGAAGAAAGACGTTCGGGTTATCCCGGACGAAGACGACTTGGCGGCCGCGTCCTGTTACGACGTGCTGTACTTCTGGAACGCGGTAGCGAACTGGGCGGTTCGGTTCGTGGCCGCGAACCCCGGTTGGACGATCAACGGAAGCCCGCCAACCGAAACACTGGAAGAGGGGTAGATGGACGCGCTAGTTCTAAGTGCTTACGTCGATACCAATGACACGGTATTCGCGGAATTGATGCGGCTTCACGTTCCTGTTGGATCGGTCGGGGCTGACGTTACCTATGGTCGCGGGGTGTTCTGGAAGAAGGTTCCAACGGGAACGTACACGCTTCACGCCAGCGACCTGAAGGACGGTGTTGATTGTCGTAAGCTTTTGCACGCGGATTGTTCCCTAGACTTCCTTGTTTTCGATCCGCCATACGCTGAAGGGTTCTTCCGGCGTGGGAGTGGTGGCGCTGCATTGGCTACGCATTCGGATTTCTTTTCGCGGTACTCGAATGCGGATATTCAACAGGGGCGAGACTCCGCGAATGGTTCCAGTGAAAGCTATCACCAGTGCGTCTTAGACCTGTACCAAGACGGCATCCGTGAAGCTGATCGCGTTTTGAAACGGGGGGGGGTATTGGTCGTCAAGTGCCAAGATGAGGTATCTTGCCATCGACAGTTCTTGACCCACGTTCAGATTATCAACTTCGCGGCTGGGCTTGGGTACTACTGTAAAGACCTGTTTGTTGTTATGCGGCGAGACACTCCACAGGCTACGCCGCGAATGGTGAAGCAGAATCACGCGAGAAAGAACCATTCGTACTTTCTCGTTTTCTTGAAGACTGGGAAGTGATTATGCCCGCGAAGTTCCTGACGGTGTGCAGCGGCGGTTGTGGGCGACAACGGGTTGCTGGCCCCGACTTCTTCACAGAGAAGCACACAGGAAGACCGCGGCCCCGTTGTAAGCATTGCATGACGCAAGACGCGCGACGATGGAACAAGAAGAACCCGGAGAAGCACAAGGCTATTTACCAGCGCGGGAACCACCGATCCAACCTGAAGCGGCGGTTCGGTATCACGGAAGAACAATACGCGGAACTGGCGAAGACTCACGGCGGGGTTTGCGCTGTGTGCGAGAAGCCCGAAAGCCGTGGTCGCAAGCTGAGTTTAGACCACTGCCACAAGACCGGAGTTATTCGCGGGTTCCTGTGCTGTCGCTGTAACCTTCTGATCGGGAACGCGGCCGACGATCCCAAGATTCTGGAAGCGGCCGCACGGTATTTGAGGAACCCGCCGAATGCAACGGTTCACGCATCACAGGACAACGGGCGTTGACTGCCCGAAGTGTGGCCGCGAGAACGACCGATCAACGGGCTTAGAGTGCGCACGGAAGCCTGAACCCGGTGACGTGTCAGTTTGCTTCGGTTGTTACTACGTCGGCATCTACTCGGATGATGGAACGATCCGAGAACCGACCGAAGACGAACGGCGCGAGATGGCCGAACCGGAGAACGCGAAGAGGATCGCGGACGCCATTCAACACATAAAGAAAGTGAAGGGTGAACCGTGATTCACGTTTGCATTCACACTGGCAAGGACAACAGCGAACGGCGGATGGGGTGCGGGATCGTGGGCAAACTTCCGCCGGGCGACACGTTCTATTACGACGGGGAAGCGCTGGCGTACCACAAGGCTGATTGCCCCGGCTGTAACCCCGGCGGCCCCGAACCGCTGGGAACCCCGATCAGTCAGCTTGCGACGCAACCGGGGTGCAAGGGCTACGCCGCGTGGCTGGCAATTTCGGAAAGCTGGGGCCACGGATGAACCAGTACCAGACGACCAAAGAACCCGACGACGAACCGGGGGCCGGGTGGTTCGCGATCCTGTTAATCGGGATGGTGCTACTGTTCATCTTCGGTAGCTGTAACGCGCCACCCGTTCAGGACGGCAAGCGGCGGCCCGTCCCGACCACGAAGAAGACCACGAACCGTACACCGATGACCGATTGGGGTAAGTGATGGCCGAACCGACAGCGGTAACCCTGATCGTGTACGTCGTCACCAACCGGCTAACCGGCGAATTCGAGGGGGTGTACGCGACCCGCGCCGCGGCCGAACAGAAGGCGGGCGAAAGTACCCTTCTGGAAGTCACGGAAGAACCGTTGCGGTAGGCCGGGCTTCACGACCGGGGGCCGACTTGGTACGATGTGGGGGAATCAACCTTCCGCCATCGTGTCAAGAAAAACCACGGTCAAGGCAATTGACAGCTTGACCGGCTGGGGTTCCGGTCATGCCCAAACGTAAACCGCCGAAGAAGGGGGCAAAGAAGCCACCGAAGCGGAAACCGCGTAAGGGTGGACGGAAGCCCCCGAAAGGGCCACCGAAGCCCCCGGCCCCGGAACCGCGGAAGAAGCTGGGGCGGCGGTGCGAGATAAACCCCGAAGTGGTCGAATGCCTCATTCGTGCCGTGGGCAACGGGACGCCGAAGGTTAAGGCGGTGAAGCTGGCGCGGGTGTGCTACCAGACGTTTATGAATTGGTGCGAGCGGGGGAAGGCCGCGTGGGAACTGGCCGGGGAAGACGGCGACAAAGTACCCGCGGAAGACGTGCTGTTTGTGGAATTATTCGTCGGTATCGAAGAAGCTACGGCCGTGCTGGTCGATGAGGAGCTAACCAACATCCGGCGGGCCGGGAAGAAACACTGGCAAGCTTCGTCGTGGCTGTTAACGCGAGTGGCCGGACGGTGGTTCGCGGACAACCGCCACGAAATCGCGGAACTGAAAAAGATGCTGGGCGGGCTGATGGGGGAACTGGCGGCCCTGAAGAACGCGACGCCACCCCCGAAGCCCGAAGACGAACGGGCCGCGGTGCCGGAAATGCCGACACCCGTACCCGCGCCACCCGTACCCGAACCAGTGCCGATAATCCCGACACCAGCGGCGGCCGAACCGTCGAAGATTCCGACGGGACCGATTGCCGTTTATCCGCTGGCCGGGGTTGGAGAGAAGAAGGGGGCCACGGATGGACGCGACGGATTGCCCGCGGTGCCGGAAGCCGGTGGCGAACCCGGCCGGGGTTCCGAGTGACGAACGGTTCCCGTGTCCGAACTGTAGCGGCTGGGTGCGGTGGGAGTTTACCGCGGTCGTTGGCGCGGGGGTTGTGGTGTGGCTGGAATCGTGCGCGGCACCGCGGATCAGTGGAACGACCGACGCGAAGGGGTAGCCGTGAGCGACCGGAAGGCATTCACAGACGCAATGAGGGACCAGCCCACCGACCGAACGGCGCGGCTGGTATTTGCCGACTGGTTACAGGAACACGACCGGCCGGAAGACGCCGACGTTTTGCGGGATGATGACTTGACCGCGGATCAGGCGGTTAAGCTGATCCCGTGGCTTCTCGCGGACGACGCGCCGCGGGTGATGGTGGAACGAGTGCGGGCGCTGTACGTTCCGTGCCGGTTGGAACGTCTCGATGGGATTCACGGTAGCCAGCACGGGATTACAGAAGGGGAAGGGTTCGTGGCCCCGCAACTGTCCCCGTTCATTGTTTGGGTAACCGACAGTAGGCAACGGTTGGACGTGTTCCGGGTGCGGATCGCGGGCGGTGACTACCCGTGCGAGGTCGCGCTAATTTCGGAAGGCCGCCCGGTGTTTCGCTATCTCGCGAGTGAGGGGACGACGGACGCGGATTTCAAGAACCCGATACCGCTACTGCGGTCGTGTGAAGTGCAAGTGTGTTCCAAAGGGACCGTTGCGGCAAAGGTAACGGTAAGCTGGGTACTGAGGGCTTAACGTGGTCGGGTTGCTCGCATGGTTCCCGATCAGCTTCACGTTGTTCCTGATCTTGTCCGGGTTGGGGCTGGTGCCCGATAGCGAGAACGGGAAGTACGCGGTGGCCCTGTTCTGTTCATTCGCCGGGATGTACGCCGGGGGCGGGATCAACGGTTGGATACGCTCGCGGTTCCCGAAGTTCGACAAGTGGAACACATGATGCGCCGTCTTCGCAACGCATGGCACAACATCGTTATTCACCCGGTCGCGGGCGTGCTGTGGCTGTTCGGCTGTTCCGAGTGGGGCGACTGGGTACACGGGGAACCGACCAATGACGGCGCTTGATCCGATTCCGACGGGTTGCGGCCGTGCCTTCATGGTCGTGGATCGTGCCATCTGGGAAAGCTTCGGATTGGATGAATCGGCCCCGGACTTCCTTGCGCTGATTACCGATAAGCTGTTACTTGCCGGTGTGCTGATGTGGGTGGTTGGCGTGACGCACGACGACCGCGGGGCCGTGCTGATGATCGAAGGGCCGGGTATCCCCGTGGCCGATCCGCCGCGGGAAGCTGTGGCGTCCTATGGGTACGACCGGGAAAAGAACGTCCACTGGCTACAGGGCGTGCGGATCATGTGCCGGGACCATTCGCCGGAAGGGTGAGCAATGAGTAACGCGACCGATCCAGAGAAGGCGGCCGAAATCTTCGTCAGGAAACTGCGGAACGTCGGTCAACCGGGATCGCGGCAAGATTGGAAGGTGGTACTAGCCCACCTAATCATTCTGCCCAGCGTGACCATCGAAGCCGTAGCGAGGGCCGCGCGGATGGCTGGGCTGGGTTGGCTGGTGCCCGTGGCCGAAGGCTTGCTGGAAGAAGAACGCGCCGGGCGTGCGTTCCGAGATACCGACGGGGCGTTGACACTCCGCGAGCGACCGCGGGCCGCCGGGCTGGTGGACTTGCTGTAAGGGGTAACCGTGGACTGGTACGACGCGCAGGGGAACGACCCGACACTAGCCGACGTTTACCAGCGGCGGATTGAAACGCTTCGGGTGATATACCGTTCCACCGAAGACGCCACCAAACGGGACACGCAAGGGCTTCACCCGGAATGGCCGAAGGCGAAACAGAACTTGCGGCAAGCGTTCTTGTGGGCCGTGGCCGCAATCATGGTGCAAGCGAAGGGCGTGGTTGATGGGTGACCGGGGATTCAACGCCGGTGGTTACGCTTACATGCGGCGGGTATGGTGCCCGTGCTGTGGGATCAGCTACCCCGTTGGCCATCGTCGGTTTGAACAGGCCACCGACAAGGACGGCGAGAAACCGAAGCTGTACTGTCGGGACAAGCCTAGCTGTGTGGCGCGAGCGACAAAGAAGGGGAAGCTATGAAGGCCGGTGACGTGGTGGAACTGAAGTCGGGCGGCCCGCGTATGACGGTCGCGGGGTTGGCCGGTCACAACTACACGGTTGTAGGCGTGGCCCGCGTGGTGCCCGACGGGTGCGCGCTGTGTCAGTGGTTTGAAGGGGCGACACTGAAACAGGACCGCTTCCCAATCGAAACCCTGAAGCCGTCCGGGGAAGAACCGGCGGCCGTGCCCGTGGTGCCCGTTCCCGAAGTGGAACCCGGCCCCGGCGACATGATGGCCGCGTACAACGCGGGTAAGCAGTACGCGAGCGACCAGAAGCGGGACAAGGGGACGCCGAACCCGTACCCCGAAGGATCGAAGCTGAACGCCGAATTTCATCGCGGCTGGCGCGATCATGTAGGATACTAGGGAACCAGCGGCTTGACGCGGGGGCCAGTGGTGGGGCGCGTAGGGCGCACACGGCAAGACACGCCGGGATAAACACGAAGCCCGCGGTTGTCACATTCTCACAAGGGGTACACATGCCGACTGACGAACTGAAGAACCCGGCGGCCGATCCGACGCCGCAACCGGCCCCGGTGCCGACGCCACCGAAGCCGGTGACGATCCCGCCGGAAATCGGCCGAACCCTGTACTTCTACCCGTCGAAGGCAATCCCGCTGCCGGGTAGTCCCGGCCCGCTCGCGGCGAAGATCGTACACGTTCACGGCCCGAACATGGTCAACCTGATCGTGTGGGATTCCAACGGGTGCGCCCAGCCGACGACTTCGGTTGAACTGATCCAGCCCGGACAGTCCGACCCGACGCACGGCGGCCACTTCTGCCGGTGGATGCCGTACCAAGTCGAGAACGCCGAACGCGCCGTCAAGTTCGCGGCCATGCGGGACGACTTCGCGCGGGTGGCTGGCAACGTGAAGACCGAAGCCGCGAAAGCCGGGATGAACGAGATTACCACGGCGATGGCCGCCGCGGGGCCGGGACCGGGCAAGGATCGCGGCCCGCAAACGATCAGCACGCTACCGACCGCGCCGGAACCCGCGCGCGGCAACGCGGCCAACCAAGACCCGCCGCACGGCACCGGGCTGGGCGAGATGGAAGCCCCGCCGAAGCCCGCGGAGCAACCGCCGCGGAACCCGTGGCTGAAGCCCCCCGGCTAACGGCGGCGCGACGGTTGTAGCTTCATGCGGGCTGGGGTGTACCAACCCCGGCCCGTGTTCGTTCAAGGGGGTTCCATGTACCGGGTAAAGCTGACGCAAGCGGATTGCTACTTAGCTTCCGAAGTCGGCATCCGACGGCGGATCAGTTCCCAGTACCGCGGTTCCCGGAACCGTGCGGGTTCTGAGGAAACCGACACCGTGGCGAAGCAATGGTTTAACCACATCATCGGGGCGCAAGGGGAACTGGCGTTCTGCCGTTGCTTCGGGATCGACTGGCCCGCGCTGGTGGACCGGCCGGACGAACCGGACGCCTACCCAGATTGGGAAGTCAGAACGTCGCAAGTGGCCAACGTCTCGCTTCTGTGTTACCCCGACGACCACAAGGAACGGCGCTACGTTCTGGTGACCGCGGACTGTCGCGGCTTCGTGCCGGTGTTTACGATTCACGGCTGGCAGTGGGGTTACGAAATCCTGTCACGACCGGCGGAAGCGTGGAACGACCGGCGGCCGGACAAGGTACACCGAATCCCGACAGCGGAGCTATTCACGGAATTCAACGTGGCCGCACCGTTCGCAGGTTACATCTTGTAAGCTGGGGCCGGTTGGGTGTACTCTGGGTGCTAAGGCTGTGGACTAGATCGGCGGGCCGGTTTCGGGGTGCGGGAGCGCCTATGGAACTGCTGTACCTTCTCGCGGCCCTGATCGCGGCTGACGTGCCGCGGTTGGGGGCCGACGACTGGCACGAACGCGAAGCCGCACACCAGCGGTTGAATAACCCGCTGTCGGCCCTGTTCCTTCCCGTCCGGGACAGCGACCTGGAGATTGACCGGCGATTAAAGGAACTGCGGGCGCACAACCTGAGATGGTGTAACCCGCTGTGGATCGAACGGCGCACATTGGCCGACGATCCAGCGGAGTGGGCGCGGCGGTACTTCCTTACGGGTTACTCGCGGCTTCCGACGGACGATGTGTTCCTGATCCTTCACAGCGACAACCCGCGGGTAACTAAACTGTTTCAGTACATGAAACCGCCGTGCGGGTACGAAGGGTTCTTGCGGCCGCCGCGGGTCACACACGACTACTTCGGCTGGTGCCGGTACGTCGATTACTGGCGGGCGCGAATGGCCCCGATGCCGCGAGAAGTCAAACCGTCTGACTCCAAAGGGGTACGCGATGGATGAGAGCTACAACCCGGCCGACGATCCCGCCGGGCTGGTGCCCGTGCTGGTGTGTTCCGTGCCGCGCTCCCCGCACTGGGGGACGGTTCGGGCGGCGCACCTGAAGAAGCAACCGGCTTGCGCCGCGTGCGGTGCGAGGACGGCGCTTGAGGTTCACCACATCGAACCGTTCCACCTGAAGCCGGAAAAGGAACTTGACCCGGACAACTTGATTACGCTGTGTCAGTGCCCTTCCCACAATTGCCACCTGATTTTCGGCCACCTGTTGAACTGGACGCTGTTCAACCCGTCGGTGATTCAGGACGCGACCGTTTACCGCGACAAGATGCGGAAGGCGCGGGGCCAATGAACAGGACACCCGGACGGCGCATCCCGGCCCCGCCGACGGGCTGGAACGATACCGACTTTCCCGACAACCCCAACGGGATGCCGTGGAAGCCGGGCGACTACTGGAAGAACGAGCGCGGCGAGTGGGAAGCCTGTACCCCCAACGGGGCGCACGCCACCCTACGCGGTCACACGGTCGTAGAACATGGGGACCGGACTATTACCGTTGTCCCGTCCATCGAAGTGAACAGCCCGCGGCACGGATCGCAAGGCGGCCCGTACTGGCACGGGTATTTGCGTGGCGGTATTTGGGAAGAGTGCCCACAATGAAACACTGTGCCATTTGCAAAAAGTCGGAATGCGTGTGCGGGTGCGAGGACTGGGAAGACGACGGCGAACCCGCGTACCTTCCGCCACTGGTGGACGCGCCACCGAAGCCCGAAGATTATGAGGAACCCGACGACGGGCTAGGGGCGTCAAGGGCGATGGCGTTCCTGATCGTGTTCCTTGTCGGGTTCTTGTGCGGCGCGTTCTGCATGGGTTCACTGGTGCGTTAATGTCACTCGCCGGTTTGCGAAAGGGGTTAGCGAAGGCGGCGCGGCTACTGGACGAACTGCGCGCCGAGCGGGAGCGGGAGCGGGAAGAAGCGAAGGCGGTGCGGGCCACGGGCGGAACACTGAAGCTTTACGACTTCGTGAAGGCCGCGTGGCACATCCTAGAACCGGATAACCCGTACCGCGACAATTGGCACATCGGCGCAATCTGTGAGCATCTAGAAGCGGTGACGGCCCTTGAAATCAAAAACCTGATTATCAACATCCCGCCGCGGCACGCGAAAAGCTTGCTGGTGTCCGTGTTTTGGTTCGCGTGGGTGTGGACGCTGAACCCGTATTCGCGCTGGGTGTTTTCGAGCTACGGCGAGAACTTGGCGCACCGCGACGCCGTGAAGTGCCGCGACGTGATAACGTCGAACTGGTATCAGCGGCAATGGGGGGACAAATTCAAGCTGCGCGGGGACCAGTACGCGAAGGAAAAGATTCAGAACGATTGTCAGGGGTTTCGGATCGCAACGACGGTTGCGGGCCGGGCGCTGGGTGAGGGCGGTAGCTACTTCGTCGTTGACGACCCGTTGAAGGTTGAAGACGCCGAAAGCCCCGTGACCCGCCAGAAGGTAATCGACTGGTGGACGGGTACGACCGTCACGCGGTCGAGCGGTGACCCCCGGACGTTCCGCCGCGTGGTCGTAATGCAGCGACTTCACGAACACGACCTGTCGGGGTATCTGGTCGCGGAAATCGGCGGGTACGAACATCTTGTGTTCCCCGTCGAATACGAACCGCGGCGCTACTGGTTCATGGGTTCGTCGCTGGCGAAACCCAAAGACGCCATCATACCGACGAAGGTACAACAGCGGAGCATCACGGCCCGCGACCCGCGGCACGACGAAGGGGAACTGTTGTGGGGGGCGCAGTTCGACCGGGCGACGGTGGACGCGCTGAAGAAGGAACTACGGCACCGGGCCGCGGGCCAGCTTCAACAGCGGCCAGCCGATCCCGAAGGGGCCATCTTCCGCCGGGCGAAGTTCCGTAGCTTCACGATGGAAGCCCGGTCGGACGGGTTGTATTTCGTACTTCAGACGGCCGACGATAAGGCTGTGTCGATTCCGGTTAGCGCGTGCCGGTTCTTCCAGTGTGCGGATACCGCGGTCAAGATTAAGAAGCGGAACGACTACACCGCGGTATGTAGTGCGTTCCTCGCGCCGGGCGGGTACTTGCTGATTTACGACGTGTGCCAGTTCAAGATCGAAAGCCCGCACCTGACGAAGTTCATTCGCTCAATGAAATACGGGCCGACGCGCTGGGATCAAACCAGCCTGAACCCCGTCCGGGTCGGGAAGTGGCCCGCGAAGGTGTTTAAGCAGTGGGTCGAAGATGCGTCCAGCGGTTCGACCGTGATTCAAACGGCGGCCGTGGAAGCGGCCCCACTGGGGCGACTGAGCGCCGCGGGCGACAAGGTGGAAAAGGCTATCCCGCTCGCGACCATGTACGAATCGGATCGTGTGTTCCACTTGGCGGGGGCAAGCTGGCGGAACGACTTTGAAGAAGAACTGGTGGCGTTCCCCAACACGGCGCACGACGACCGCACCGACGCCGCGGGGATGTGCGGTCGGGTGGCCACCGAAGACCGGGCGCTTAGGCTGGGGTTGGCCGCGCTGGAAGAAGTGGCCGAAGACTACCCGGAGTTTACCGCGTGGAAGGCGAAGGAAGAAGCGGAAGAGAAGGCACGCAACGCCGAACAGGAACGTATGCGGGCCGAAGCACTGGCGGCCGTCGGGATGGACGATCCGAAGAAGAAGCGTAAACCGAAACCCGAAGACGATGACGAAGACAAGCCGGAACCGAAGTCTTACAAGATCAACGTAGCTGGTGGCGATTTAGAGATTCCCAACGATTGAAAGGGGTAACCATGTCCGCGAGCGAAGCTACGCTGTTGGTTGGTATCGTGGCCGCGTGCGTGCTGGCCGGGTTTCTGGCCGGTATCATGCTGTCGATCAAGTGCGGGTTTCACATCCTGAAGCGGCTGGGCTGGAAGCTGTTCGTGATTCACGACGACCCGGCCAACCGTGCGAGCGACGACGACGAACCGAACGACGAACAGACGGGGACGACCGGGAATGAGAACGCCGCGCCGAGTGACGGCGTTTCGTCGGGCGGGTCGATTATGACGGGGCGTTGCCGCGGGTGCGGGTTGCCGCACATCGGACTTATCCCGGCCGTGGTCGAAGTCACGGGACCGCAATCGTACAACATCCCGTCGGGTAGTCCGGCCGTGTGCCCGCGGTGTTGGTGCAAGATGAACCCGACCGCGGCAACCAACATCGTTTCTCAGTTTGAGGCCGCGGCCAATGACGCCGGGCACGCGGCCCGTGCCGCGGGTGGGGGCGGGCCGCCGACGGAAAACCTGATGGGGCGGCCGATGGTGTCCAATGACCGCGTACCCGCGAGCGTGCCGACGTTCGGGCCGCCGATGGTGGACGACGAAGCCGCGCCGGTTATCCCGGCTATCGACCTGAACATGAAGGAACCGCCCGAAGGTGTCCGATCAGTTCCAGCCCACAAGGGCTACCCCGAACCGGCCGCGGACAACGACAAGGGACTTTCCGACGACCAGTTAGAAGCCCTGACAAACCCCAGCGGCGAAGCCCCCAAAGAACCGCCGGTGGCGTGCGTCAAGTGCGGCAAGGGTACGGGACCGTTCCGGCCCCAGCTTGACGGCGGCAAGCCTACGGGAAGGTTCTGGTGTCAGGGCTGTATCGACGCGCTGGGCGGGCCGCCGAAGGCTGTGAAGAAAAAGCGGAAAGAGTAGTCAGAAAAAATTCTCGGAATTTTTCTTGACACTTCCGGCCGCGGGGGTAATATACCCGTGGCTGGGTGAGACACACACAACGACACACGCGAAGGGGATGACGATGGCGACGACGTACCACATTCCGGCGGGGACGAAGGTTCTGGTTCGCAAGGCTGGTTCGTACAGCCCGTGGGTTCACCACACGACGACGAAGGCGGTTCCGGTGCCCGCGGAATCAATCAGCCTGTCGGTCGAAACGTACACGTTCGACGCGCTGGGTTACGAAATTATCGTGCGTTCCGAGAACGTGGCGAAGCTGACGACCCGTACCCGCGCCGAGCGGGGCGACGAATGCGGGCGGTGCGGCGGCCGGGGTTACCTGTCGTGCTTCAAGCACGTTCAAGGCGGGGTGTGCTTCAAGTGCGGCGGTTCGGGTAACCCGAAAGCCCCGCCGGTTTGTGTCGCCTGATTCGGTCCCGGCCCCGCGGAAACGGCCGCGGGGCTTCCTTGTCCCCGATGGAACCGGAGCGGTTGCGATGGTGGACGACGCTATTCATTGTGTCCGATCCGTGGCGTTCCGGTTCCGCGGGAAAGGAACGCTGTCCATCGACGCCATTGAAGCGGAAATGAAGAAGTACCAGCGCGTGAACGATGAAACGTATTGGGACTACGCGCGGCGCTTCCTGACGCCGGAAGATATTGAAATGTACTGGCGGGAACACACCCGGTAAAATTCTCGGAATTTTTCTTGACAGTACCGCGGGGCCGCGAGTTAACCCGGACACTCGCGGCCCTTGTCTTCCTGTCCGGGAATCATCGTCTTACGCGAAGGGAATGCCATGAACCCGAACGATCAACCCCAGCGGCCCCAGATGCCGCACAAGCCCGCACCGCGGCCCCAACGGGGGCCACAGCCCGCGCATCAGGCGAAGCCCGTGGCGGCACACCAGAAGCCCCACACGCCGAAGCCGTCGCTACTGGGTGCGGTGCGTAAGCTGAAGGAACTGGAAACCGCGCTGAAGGCCATCGGCCAGCCGACGCACTTCCTGAACCCCCAGCGGGCCGCGCTTCAGGCGGCCATCGAAGCCATCCCGGTGAACTGGGACTGGGTGAAGGATCGCGGGGTGATGGGTTTCGTGTTGCTGTCCGGCGAGTGGTTCCCGTTTCATGTGTCGGAAGACTGTAACCCGAACAACGTCGCGTTCGCCGGGGGTGTGTTCTACGCGATCCGTCACGACGACGGCACCGCTTCGCAAGGGCCGTGTAAGCCGCTGGAATGGGCGCACTGTACCGCGGACGACCACGTTAACTATCACTGGCTGGACGCCGAAGACGAACCCGCACCGGACGGGGCCGGGAAGCTTTCGATTCTGTACGAAGCCGCGAAGCTGGCGAAGACGATGGACCGGGTGGAAGCGCTGGGCAAGCTTCGCGAACTGCTGGGTGTGACCACGGAAGACGAACCGGATTATTCGGCCGTGGTCGAAGGGTAGAAAGTCGGGAAGACGCACCACCGAAGGGGGCTATCCAGTGAATGACGAAGCCGCGTTCCTGTCAGCTATCGAAGCGAACCCGGACGATGGGGACGTGTGCCTTGTGTTCGCTGACTGGCTAGACGAAAGAACCGACCCGCGGGCGCGGTCTTACCGCGCCCGCGGGTCGGTTCTGAGGGATCGGAGCGGGTGGCATGTTAATTTCTGTTCCGGCGGGATCGGTTCGTACATCACTGGCAAGCGGGTTGCCGAACTTCACGGGACCGCCAAACTGATTCACCTGTTCACGGACACCAAAAGCGAGGACGTAGACCTGTACCGATTCCTAAAGGAATCGACCGATCAGACGGGCGGCACGTTGATAACCATTGCCGAAGGGCGTGACCTGTGGCAACTGTTCAACGACAACAACATGATTGCCAACACGCGGGCCGACCTGTGTTCGCGGATACTTAAACGCGAAATGTCGAACTGGTGGATTCGCGAGATATTCCCCGGTGGGGCCGGTGTTACCCTGTACTTCGGCATCGACCACAGCGAGCGACACCGCACCGTAGCCATCGCGCGAAACTGGGAACCGTTTCGAGTTGAGTTCCCTTTGTGTGAACCGCCGTACATGGCGAAGTGCGACATGCTGAAAGAGTGCGAACGGGACGGCATCGACCCGCCCGGTATTTACGATGAAGGGTTCCCGCACAATAACTGCGGTGGGTTCTGCGTGAAGGCTGGCCATGCGCACTTCGCGCTGTTGCTTCAAGCGCGGCCGAAAGTGTTCATGGAACACGCGAACAAGGAAGACGATTTCCGCAAACGCACGGGCAAGGATGTGGCCGTAATGCGCGACCGTCGGGGCGGGGTCACGAAGCCGCTTCCTATGTTGGAGTTCAAACGGCAAGTGGAAGCCGGGGAGCGTGTGATTGATCGCACCGACTGGGGGAAGGGTTGTCAGTGTTTTACACCAGATGAATCATCGTCCGACGCGAAGGGGTAGTGATGGCGAACAAAGGCGAACTGGTCGGGCTTCCTGGCTTCCTTCCCGAAGACGAGCGGCCGCACTGCCGACACTGCCGGAAGGTGATGCGGCCGCATGTGGTCACATGTCGCAACCCGGCTGTTGACCGATCCAAGCCGCTGCCGCTGAACGTCCCGTGGTCCCTTCCGTGCGCCGTGCGGTACGGGTACGAAGGTAACGGGCGGTTCTGTACGCTCCGCTCCGCTGTGGCTACCTGTTCACGCTCGCGGCCGTCGGTAGCGTGAAGGATCATTCCACGGCCGAATAATTCCCTTCCTTCCTGTCCGGTGGTGTGGTATGAAGATCGGGCCGTTTACTGTACCGTCGTGGATGCACTCCCGCGGACTTCAGCGCGGAGTTAGCCGCGGCCATCATCGCACAGTTCGGCAAGCCCGAAGACTACCAGCCCCCGGACCAACCCGAATAGGCGGCACCGTGAAACCTTCTGATCCCGTCCGGGCTGAAGTCGAGATAGTACCCGGCACGACCGTTGCGGCACTGTGGGAAGAACTGGCGGCCGGGATCGTGTTCCCGACCGAAGCCGCGAAGCGGGACTGTCGGGCCACGTTCTTCGCGGGGTTCGCGGCCGCCCTTCAGGTTGTGAGCCGGGGCGGGGAAGACGACGTTACGGCTGAACTGGCCGTGGCGTGGCTTACGGCACTTCGCCGGGAAGTTCGCGCCGTGGTCGAACAGATGGCCAAAGGGGGTTAGCTGTGAAGATGCCACCGAAACAGACGCCGTGGGGCGAGTACCAGAGTATTCGCGAGATGATACCGGGCGTGTGGCTGGTTAAGACCGCGGCGCACGGCGGGTACTGGCTGACGGCCGAACGGCTGGCCGAACTGCCCGCGGTACTCAGGGACGGGCCGCCGGACGCCGCGAGCGAACAGCCGTTCAACCCGAACGAGACGCGCGACGGCTGGTTTGAGGAAGACGACGAAGCGTTGCGCGTCGTGGTCACATTCTGCCGCGGAGCGGACGCCGGGGCGTGGCCGGACGGCACCGAAGCCAAAGCCCGCGAACGGCTGGAAAAGGATTACCCGGTTACGGTCGCGGCACTGGTCGGGGCCGGGTTCTTCCAGCCGCGGGCCGCGTCCGTGTTCCCGTCCATCACGCTGGGCGGGGCCAAAGCCACCGACGGTTAGGGACGGATTTCGTAGATTGACGGTGACAGCCCCGTTTCAGTCTGGTAAGGAAACTTTAGCCATGACAGAAAACCGAGCGCTGGAATTTGACGCGGCCGCGAATCAGCTTGCGGCCGCGGCGCTGTGTACCCGTGGCCCCGACGACTGTTCGGGCCGCGTCAAGCCGGTACAGGCGCAAGGGGAACCCCCGCCGGAACCCGTCATGCGTCGCGCCGCGGGCGATTACCGCGAAGCCGGGGACAGCCCCGGCCGCCGGTACGTCTGTCGGTTCTGTGGCACACAACACATTTTCCCAGTACCCCCAGCCGAACCGGAACCGGCGGCCGTGGAAACGGTCCCGGAAGTGTGACGGCTGGGGCATCTCGCGGGGGGAGCTATGCGGGCCGATCATGTCGAACAATTGCGATCCGCAATCGAGCGGGCCGCGCTGACGCCGAACGCCTTCGTTGAGTGGATTGACGACGACGAAACCCAACACGTCGTTGTAGGGATCGGACACCGCGAAGCCGAAGGCAGCGTGGCCAACCTGTCCGGGGGCGGGTTCGTCGTCCTGAAGGATACCGACCCGTGCGACTTCCGCACCGTGGCCCCCGCGGTCGTGGACACTCCCCCGACCGCGGCCACCCTTCTGGACGGCCACAACGGGAACCGGCTGATTGCCACCGTGCGAACGGAAATCAGCATCGTGGGCGAGATTCCCGATTCTTCCGTTACCATCCTGAACCCGACGTTCCCCCCGGACGATCCCGACAAGTTCCGCTGCGCCGAATCGTGCCAGCCCCCGACCGACGGGGCCGACTTCGGTAAGTGCCCCGTGTGCGGGCTTCTGGTCGCGTTCATCTGGCGGAACGGGATTCGGGGCGTGTACCAGTGCAAGGGGACGAAGGGAACCTGACGGGTCAAAAAGAATTCCCGGAATTTTTCTTGACAGTAACCCCGGCGCGGCTACAGTGTAGGTGTCGGGGCGAGTGACACCAACCAACGCGAAGGGGAAGAGATGACGACCACGAAGCTTGATACCGAACTGGCCCGCATCGCGACGACCTTCCGCCGGAACGAGAAAGACGAATTCATTTCCTACATCTGGTCAACGGAGTTCGCGGAGTGGGACGCAATCGCCAGCACGGAAGTCGCTGAGAAGCGGGCGAATGAAGTGGCGGCCCGCGCTGAATACGTCTGGAACCAGTACGGTGGCGACTTCCGCAACGTCGTGATTAACTGAACCGACCACGGGGCCGCGGGTTGATCCCGCGGCCCCTTCACATCCGACGCGAAGGGGTTACCCGTGACTACCTATTTCCTGTCCGACCACGAAGGTACGCTGTGTGTGGCCATGCGGTTCGCGGACAACGCGCGGCCGCAATACATCGTCAACCACTTTCCGACCGGCTGGACGGTCGCGGATTTCTGCCGGTCGTTCGACATGACGCCGGACCAGCTTCGCGGCGAGCGGGTGCAAGTGCGGCCGACGATGCCGGGCGAGTACCGCGTAACCGTCCTGAATCCCGGCGGGTACGTCCACCCGTCGTTCAGCTTGGCACTTCGCGACCACGGGAAAACCATGTCCGCGGCCGTCTCGTTTGAACCCGTGCCGCGGCCGCGTGTCGGCAAGGGTTCGCGGATCGAATGGCAATCGGGCCGCTGGCGGATCGAACCGCCGAAGGGCCGCCCGCGCTACGTCGAAGTGTGACCAGAAAATAATCTGAATTTTTCTTGACACTTCGGGCGGCGCGGGTACAGTGATAGTGTCGAGACGGAAACAACACCACACGCGAAGGGGATGAGATGAACACCGAAACCACGATCAACGCACTTGCGACCGCGGCCACGAACGACAACGGCGCGGCGGCCGCCTTCACGGACGCGGTGACGGAAGCCGCGATGGACGCGGGCCAGCCGGTCGCGGGCTTCTGTGGGTATCACCCGGAGATGGGCGAAGCGAAGCCGGTGGCGCAGATGGAAGCCCGGTTGTCGCACTACGGCCGCCACTGGTTCATCTACACGCCGTTGACGCTGAAGGGCCGCGGGATCGTGGCGCAAGGCGTGTTCATCGGGGTTCCGGGATCGCGTCGCAACGGCTGGAACCAATACAAGGTTACCGAAAAGGCGTTCGCGGCACTGGAAGCGAAGTACCGCATTGCGTCTGAAATGCTGCTGTGACACTCGCGGGCGTGTGGGCTGGTCATGGACGACCGGCCCCGCCTTCCGAGCTACCAAACCAACAACCAACGCGAAGGGGCTTACCATGAACGCGAACACGATCCGCGAGCAAGTCGCGAACTTCCTGAAAACCGTGAACCCGTCCGAAGGCCGAATTACGGTCGTTCTGAACGTGTTCGATCAGACGTTAAAGGCCGCGAAGTCGTTCAGCATCGGCCGCAAGCTACGGCCGGGGCGCGTCGTCACGGGGCTTACTTCGGCCGCCTACGATTCCGACCCGCTGACGGTCGCGGAGCGGCTGATTGCGGATATGAGCTAACCACCAACCAGCGCGAAGGAACCACCACAATGATTTCGTTGTGTCCCCATTGCGGCCGTTCGGTCGCGACCGATGAAACCCTGATCCACACGGAACGGTTCGGCTGGGTTCCCAGCTTGTGCGCCAACGGCGAGAACGGGCCGCGGGACGACGGCACGCGCGAGCGGGTGCGGAACCACCCGTACTTCTACTGTTCGGCCGAAAAGCGCGAAGGCGATAAGCTTTGGCGCGTGCTGCTGATGGGGCCGTTTGAAGATTACGACATGGCCGCGGCGCACCTACCCGACGCGAAGCGGATGGCCGGTAACACTGACATTCGCGCGCCGTGGTACGGGTACGGGATCGCGTCCAGCCCGAACCGCGAGAAGGTGGCGTTTCCCAGCACGATGGACACTCTGGAAGAACTGGGGCAAGCCTAGTCATTGGTTCACTTGTCTGAATATCCATTCCGTGCGTAGGATTCCGCCAGCCGGAACCTACCACGGGGGATTTATGGACGGGGCGGAATTCGAGTTCGCGGCCAGCCGGTACAGGCGGCCGAAGGAACCGACGGGGACGCGGGCGGTTGTCTGGGTACTCGCCGGAATCATAATCCTTGCCCTGATCCTGTCCGGGCTGGTGTACACGACGGGGCCGAACGAAGACAAGCGGGCCGAAGAAGCCCGGTATTCGGAACTGTGCGACGACGTGGACAAGTTGAAGGCGGAAGGCTGGGGCGATTTGTCCCGGCCGGTTGCCGACGCGGAGTATCAGAAGGCGTGGGCGGCCCGTGTCTTTAACGAGCGGTTCGGGCGGTTACCGCGGTACAAACCGCCTAGTAAACGATGAACGACAAACGCGAAGGGGACGACATGCACGCAACGAAACGGGAACGGTCGGGTGGCTGGCACACCGACCAACGCCGGGGCCGCTGGTACGCCGTGGATCGGCGCACCGGCCGCCGGGTCAAGGCGCACGACTACGAACGCGCCGTGGCGATGTGTGCCGAGAACAACGAACGCGAACTGTGCAACGCCGCGACCGTCCCGCAAGCGTTCATCTGGGGTAAGGACGCACTTCACATCTAGTCAGAAATAATTCCTAGAATTTTTCTTGACACTCCGCGGGGGTGGCGGTACATTGTTCTTAGAACGAAACACCAACCGACGCGAAGGGAAACCCGATGAACGCGATTCTGGAAGCGGCCCGCAAGCTGACGACGGCCGAACTGGTCAACGGGGCACGGGAAGCGAACAAGGGCGAGATGAGCGAAGATAAGCGGATGGTTCGCGCGGCCCTGATTCAAGTTTACAGCGAGCGGTGCGGGCCGGAAGCCGCGGATAAGCTGATGGACGAACTGGGGATGTAGGCTTCTCGCGGGGCCGGGAACAGTTCCCGGCCCCGATCAACACCATACGCGAAGGGGAAGGCCGTGGGCGCTATCTGTATCAAGTGCATGAACCCGGACGCAATCGTTAAATTGCATCTGGACGGGACGCGGAATCTGGAATGCGGCGAGTGCGGCGAAGAGTTCACATGCGAGGACGTGCGGGCCGCGCTGGACGCAATGAAGAACTGGGAAAAGCTGTTGCCGCTGATCGAAGCTTTCCCCGAACAGGCGGCAGAGTAACGAGCGGACACGGTAGCCGGGAATTTCCCGGCTACCGTCATTGACACCAAACGCGAAGGGGTTTCCAATGTGGCCGGACGTTACGTTCCTGAAGATGACGCGGGCCGACGCGATTACCTGTAACACTTCGGCTGATGACGCGATAGCCGCGTTCCCGCGGTCGGGAGAAGGGTACGATTTGGCCCTTGCCAAAGTCGATCAGATGGAAGCGTGGCTGGCCGTGTGGAAGGCCACGGCTAAGGAACTGGGGTACTTCTACCGGACGGGACCGGCCGACGAAGTAACCGGCTGGGTGAAGCGGTCGGACATGCCCCCGGACCAGTGCGCGAAGCTGGACGCCGTGGCCGACGCGATGCGGGCCGCCAGTGAGACGGCGGCCCGTCACGGGCTGGTAATCGTCAAGGTGACGCCGCGCCGGTCAATCGTCGTTCGCGTCGGCAAGGGGGCGGTTCAACACGGAGCGGCCAGCTACTTCGCGGGAACGCAAGTGTACGGGCCGGATACGCGCGAGCGGTGCGAAATCTGGGTGGCCGAAGAAGTCGCCAAACCGATTGAAGGTTGAACCGCGGGCCGCCGATAAATACCCTGTCGCCCGATCCTGTCCGGGGTATCAATCATGCGTCGGCTGTTGCTGCTGGTGTGCCTGATGGCGTGCGGCTGTGAAACCGTGAACGTGTCCCTGTCGGTTCAGCTACCGCGGGACGCGCCGCACAAGGCGAAGAAGAAATGAAGGACGCGCCGAAGTGCCGAAGCTGTCAGGGCCGCGACGACCTGAAGCCCGTTCACCCGCGGGTACGCTGGGGCGCTGCCCAGAAGCGCCGCGGCGGGAACGGGTTCGCGGTCTATTCCGTGCTGATGTGTTCGACGTGCCGACGCCGCAAACGCGGCCAGTGGCAACACGCGAGATTCCAACAGGGGTAACCGATGCTGAAGACGAAGAACCCGAACAGCGTTCAGGGTGAAGGCAAGGTGGCCGACGTGCTGGAACGGCGGGCCGCGTGGTCGGGCCGACAAGGGGACTGTATCGAGTTCCTTGACGGGCTGACAGACAGCGAGGGGAACCCGACGGTAGACCTGATAATCGGTTCCCCCCAGTACGCTGGCAAGGGCGGCCGCTACGGGTCGGAAGAAGTGAAGCGGCACGATACGATTGCGTGGGTGGACTGGATGCTAGACGTGACCCGGTACGCGCGGCAAGCGTGCAAGGGTGACGTTATTTGGATCGTGAACGGCACGGTTGACGGCGGGTTCTATGGCCCCGCGGTCGAAGGGCTTCTGTGGCGCTGGTACACCGAATGCGGCCCGCTCTTGAACGACGCGACCGACGCGGCCGACGCGGAGCGGTTACCCGGACGACTGGAACGGCCGGTTATCTGGTCGAAGAACAGCCCCCCGAACCGCAAAGACTGGTTCGGCAACGACTGGGAATTTTGCATTTGCTTCCCGGCCCCGGTCGGGCCGCGGAAGGTGTGGAACTGGGAGAGCATCGCGACCGCGCCGAAGTTCGACAACGGCGGCAAGTTCCGCCAGCGCGGGGCCGACGGGGTGCGCAAGGAAGGCAGCGACTACCCGAAGAACGAGTTAACCCGGCCGCGGGACGTTCTCCGCGTGACGGTGGGCGGGGGCCATCTGGGGCACGACCGGGCGCACGACAACGAAGCCCCGTTCCCGCTGGGCATCGTGGAACCGTTCATTACCGCGCTGACGAACCCCGGCGACATTGTGGCCGATCCGTTCATGGGATCGGGAACGACCTGTCACGCGGCCATCGAGAACGGCCGCGGCTTCGTCGGCTGTGACGTGCGGGAAAGTCAGGTTCGCTTGACGCGGGAACGGATGGGCACGGTGGCCGGTTGGTAGCTATGTCCAAATCGCATTTACACGCACGAACCGGACACTGTTCCCGCGCCTATCGAGCGTGGGAAGGTGCGAAGGCGCGCTGTTATAACAGGAACCATCCGAACTACGAACAGTACGGCGGCCGCGGAATTAAGGTGTGTGACGAATGGCGGGATTCGTTCCCCGCGTTCTTGCGCGATATGGGCGAACCACCCAGCCCGAAGTACACGTTAGACAGGTTCCCAGACAACAACGGCGATTATCGGCCGGGTAACTGTCGCTGGGCGACGAAGAAGGAACAGGGGCAGAACCGGCGAACCAATCGACTGATTGAATTCAACGGTGAAACCCTTTGCGCCGCTGAGTGGGCGCGGCGGTATAACATGCCGCGCCGGACGTTGTTTAACCGGCTTAGTCGGGGTTGGTCCGTTGAGAAGGCTTTAACAACCCCGATGCGAGATTACCCAATCGGTCGGGGGTGAACGTGGCACAGGCAAAACAAGCCCGTGCGGTAACCGTCGTTCGCGACCTGAACCCCGGCCCCGCAATCGTCCGGGTAGAAGGACGGGGGAAGCGGGTGTGGTATCTGGTACTCGAATGCGAACCCGATCCCGGCCCCCACCCGGTTAGCGGCCCCGCTCGCGTCTTCTCCGTCGCGCGGCTGGGGGCCGCGTCAGCCTACACCGTTCGCACATACCCCGCGGTTTCGTGCGAGTGTATCGGCTGGCTGGCACATTCCAAGTGTATCCATACCGGCTTACTCGCGGCCCTGATCCGCGAACACCGCGTATAAACTTTTCGGAAAATAGAAATTTTTCTTGACACTTCCGCCCGCGGAGCGTATATCTATTGTGGGGTGGATGAAACGACCAACGCGAAGGGGATGAGATGACCACGACCGAAACCGCAAAGCTGGCCGCACTGAACGGGTTGACGAAGGAAGTGACCGCGTTCCCGACGTGGGCCGACTTCCGCAAGGCGATGGAAGGCGGGTACGTCCCGACGCTGCGGAACCGCCCGACGCTGACGAACGCGAGCGAGTACACCCGGTTCCACGAACAGGTGGTTGCGAAACTGCGGGAGATGGTTCGGGCGGAAGGGTTCCGAGTGTTCGACGGGGTGAAGGTTGCCTGAGTAGTGGCCCGCGGGGGCCGGGACAGTCCCGGCCCCCGATCCTAACGACCTACGCGAAGGGGAATACCATGAAGACGCTTACACTTCTGATCGGGCTGGTTCATCTGATCGGTTCCGCGTGCTGCTACCTGTCCGGTTGCTTCTTCCTGAACACGTTCGGGGCGGATTGGTACGGGCTGACGATGTGGGGGCTGTTCACGCTGGGCGGTATCGTCAACGGGATCGCGGCCGCAAATGAAATCATGGACGCGCTGTTCGGCCGCAACGGGCTGGTGTGCGACCTGTTCCCGGCCCCGAAGAAGTCGCAAGGTGGGGCGCGGTAATGGCCGACATGGTGAACGTCGGGATCGCGGGCCGGGTGTACGTCCGCTTCGGGGACGACGTGGGCGACACCGCGGCCCTTACCATGTTCAAGCGGGCCGGGGCGCGGCTGGACCGCGAACGGGGCTTGTGGTTCGTGGGCGAGCATCAACGCGAAGCGGCCGAAACTGCCGTGGTCACAACCTTCGGGGATATGACGGGGGAAGCGGTAACCGTGAGACGCGAAGCTGACAACGGCGGGCTGGTTCTGGTGTCCGGCTTGGTACTCGTTTCCGCGGGGCCGTCGGGTATCGAGTACCGCAACCCGTACAGCACGAACCCGGACACCACCCAGTTCGTTAGCTGGGACGACGCCGACGAAGCCGCGGCCAACGGGCCGGACGGGTTGCGCGACGCGATCCGCGAGCTAATCGCGGCCGGGGAAGCGCTGGTGAAGAAGAAGCCCGACCGCGAACCGTTCTCCGGTGTGGTCGCGATTCACGGCAACACGTTTCCGGTTCGCGACCGGCTGGCGAAACTGGGCGGGTATTTTGACAAGGAAGAACGGGTGTGGTACGTTCCCGCGGACAAGGCGGCCGCGGCGAAGCTGATCGTTGAACAGGGGCCGAAGGAACCGCAACCGGAACGCCGCAACGACAACCCCGCGACGGAGCGCCAGCGGAACGCGCTGGACGGGATGTTAGTGAAACTGTCGAAATGGGACGGCGACGCCGCGGAGCGCATCCGCGACAAGATCGACTGGGACACGCTGACGGTATCCGAAGCTTCCGCCCTGATCCAAGAAACCGGCGACGAAATTAGCGACTGGGAGTAACAACCGTGAACTGGTGGGAAATGCCCGAATGGGTGGGCTTTACGCGGTCGATTATCGCGAACCCGGACGACAACACGGCGCGGCTTGTGGCGGCCGACTGGCTGGACGAACGCGACGACCTGAACGCCAAAGTGCGCGCCCAGACGATCCGCGAGCAAGTGAACGGCATCCGTCCATTCTTTCCGCTTCGTCCGGGGATGTACACTCTGGCCGGGTTCCCGGAAACCGGCTTGCACGCGGCCGCGGGGCTGGTGATAGACCGCGGCTTTCCGGTGTGGGCTGTGTTCTTGCCGCACCAGTTTCGAGCGGATACCGTCGGCCCCGCGTTCATGGCCGCGCCGCTGACGACCGTTTCGGCACTGGGGATGTGCGCCCTTCACTCGCACGGTTCCGGGGGTGACGTGTATTCGTTCTTTGAGGGGCCGGAACATCGGCACACGGGCGAGTTCGCCGGATGGGACGGGTACACCGTCATTACCCGCGCCGAAGCTATTGAGATGGCCCGCGACGGCCGCAACCCGCACGCGGAAGTTTACCGCGAAGCCGGGTACATCCCGGCCGGGGTGTACGTCAACCTTCCGTTCCCGAAGGGTAATCGGGCGGCCCGTCAGGAACAGGAACCGCAAAGCGATTACCCGCACATCTACGAAGCCGCACAAGTGGTACTGAAGGCCGCGTGGCGGTGTGGTCGAAGCTGGGCGCTTCAGTCCGACCGCATCGGCAAGCGCGAAGCCCAACCCGAACAATACGCGGTGTGGACGGTGATTTATGACACGCTGGCCCGACAGCCGGGAACCGACAGTCCGTTACCCCCGGTCCCGTCGTGCGACGTGAACCCGTTTACCAATCTCGCGGAAGCCCAGCGCGCCGGACTGTCGGCCGCGGGGTGGAGTAATCACGCGGCCCTGTACGGGGCTGATCCGACCCGGCCCGAAAAGGACAAGCCGGAAGAATTCGTGAACTGGCTTCACCTGAACCTTGCGACCGGGACCGCGGCAACCGGGCACGCACGCAAGGAACGCAAGCGTGTGAGCGAACAGGAACGGAACAAGCGCCGACGGGTCAAAAAGAATTCCTAGAATTTTTCTTGACACTTCGCGGAACGGGCGGTACTGTATCTGTAGAACGAGAACGAAACACCGACCAACGCGAAGGGGACGACGATGAACGCCACGAAGATTCCCAGCCGGTTCGCCCCGGAAGCCCTGACGGAAGCTCTGTCCGAAGCCCACAGCGCGAAGCGCTGCGTTCGGCTGAAGCTGGTGGCCGACGACTACACCGAAACCGCGTACAACACGCGCTGGGACGGCGGTTCGCGGGACTACTATTACACGTTCTACTTCGGCGTGCCGACGGTTTCCCCGCGGCTGGAACTGTCCGAGTTCAACGAAGGCGACAAGTTCGGGGTTCCGTCCGGTGTGGCCCGCGTGACGTTCTCTTACTTCTGCGGTAAGGAATGCGATCCGTGCATTGTGGTTCGCTACGCCGACGCGCTGAAGTTCTTCGGGATCGAAGTTCCCGACGCGGAAAAGGAACTGCCCGTGGAAGTGGTCGCGGACTGGATGGACGAAAACGCGGAGTTCCAGAACCGCCGGGTTGCGAAACACTGGCGCGAAGTGGCCGCGATCCTTCGCAAGCTTACCGGGGTTGCCGCGGTATAACCGGCGGCCGCGAGCGAATCACACAGTAACCCGGAACGCGGCCGCGCGGTGCGGTCGTGTGCCGGGTTCATTCAGGGGGTTGCGAATGCGGTTCGTTACTTGGTTCCAGCGCTTCCGCCAGTGGTTCGCGAAGACGTTCGGGCCGAAGAAGAAACCTGTTGCCGGGTTTCACGGGTGTCCGCTGACGCGCTGCGCCGCGTGCCCTTCGGACGGTTGCCCCCCGCACTGTCCCGAATACGTCGAAGCGAAGAAGCCGGTTCCCCCGCAAGGCGGATCGGGCACGGCACCGATTCAGGCGCGGCCGACGATGACGAAGACGTTACACCAACAGAAGGAAGGCCGCGGCGAGCGGGGCAAGTGCGGCCGCGGCTGTGACCATGACCACGGGGACGAAGCTACCGTGGTCGTTGACGGGTACACGTTCATGGAAGTTCCGAACCCGCCACCACCCGCGCTAGACGGCGCGACAATCTCGGATTTCATGTCGGACAAGTTCGGCAAGGTTGCGGCCGCGGTACACGCGGAACCGGCCCCCGCGGAATCGTACCCGACGCACTGGGAATCAGCCCCCGCGCCGCACGAACCCGCGGCCAGCGTGCCGGAAGCCCCGGCCCCGCACACGCCGGAACCGCCACCCAGCCCCCCACCCGCGCCGAGCTACGAAGCGCCGTCAACCCCCGACACCAGTTCCGCACCGTCTTACGATCCCGGCCCCAGTACGTCCGGGGGCGACTGTGGCGGGGGTGGGGGCGACTTCTAACCATGAAACCAGATATTGAAATCGTCGTGAGGTTGTGGCCCGAAGCCGGGGAACCCCGTGGTTCCCCGCACGGGCCGGACGTGATGGGAAGCATCCGCCGCAAGTGCGAAGCCAGCCTGACGGAAGATCAGGAAGAGAACGCGGTACGTCTCGCGGAACAGATGGTTCGGGAAGCGTTCGCGCGGCTTCGGTTGCATACTCACGCGGTCGTAGTGTACCGCGAAACCGGGGCGCGAAAATACAAGCTGGTTCCGATCCCGGAGCTACAGCAAGGCGACGCGACGGTTTATCTAGGGACCGAAGCGCGGTGCAACGATCAACTCGCGGTTCTGAACGGCTTGCCGTATTAAATCTTCCCGGAATTTTTCTTGACAGTTCCCGACCACGGGTTAATATACCTGTGTCGGGGTGACGAACGTAAACGACCAACGCGAAGGGGAAGACATGGGACCGTTCTACTGTGCGGCTTGCGGTTGCGACCGGGACGGGGACCGCTGCGAAGTGTGCGGCGACGAATCAAGCCCGATCCGCCGCGGCCCTGAGTTTATCCCGGTCGTGGTGGAAACCCCGGACTACCAGCCCGCGAAGCTGGACGTTCCCGCGGGTAGTGTTCAAATAGGCTGGGACGTGGTGAAGACTCCCGAAGCGGGTTCACTGATCGCACTGGACGGCCGCAAGCTGAATGAACGGCTGGCCGCGTGCGAGTGCCCCGAATTCGCTCCCTTCCGGTTCCCTTCCTTCGCGCTCCGGGCGGTTACGGGTTGCGTCGGCCCCGCGTGCCGGGTGACCATCACGGGCCGCACGGTTCAACTTCGGCCGGGCGGAATCTGGGTGCGAGTGGCGGTTACCTTCGTGGGCGACGGCGAACCCGACACGACGGCCCGCGGCTGGATGCTGGTTCGCGAGTGAGGGCCGGATGCGTGAACCGTGGAACTGGGGGTTTCGGAAACTGAAACCAGAACCGAAGCCCCGCAAGGTGCGAGCTATGCCGAAAACAACCGACGGCTGGGACTGGGTGGGCGTTCCGCGCGAAATGACCAAAGACGCGGCAGCGCTTTTGCAAGCAATATCCGAAGCGGGCGACGACGACACACCGCGGAAGGTTTTCGCGGACTGTATTGAGGAATGCGGCCGCGACGACTGGGCGGGGTTCGTCCGTCGGCAGTGTGACGATTTGGACCGTTGCGAGGGGGACCGGCCGTATAAGCTGGCCATGCCCCTGAACTGGGGTTACGGGGGCGGCCCGACCGGGCGAGCGAATGCGACGGTTAACCGCGTGACGGTGGACCGGCTGTTCGTTACCGGCCCGTGGTGTTGCCGGGCTTACTTCAAAGCGAAGCGTGACGAAGATAGCAATTTGGCCGCGGTCGAATTGCAGAGCGAAGCGTACCTGAACCGCGCCGGGGCGACGGGGATTTACCCGCGGTTCGTGTGGTATCGGGGGTTCATGTCGGGGTTCTGTAACGTGTCCCCATACCGGCTGTTCCAGTTTGTCGAATCGGGGGCGCACGCTTGGCATCCGTGGGAACCGTTGCCTGATGGTGACGGCACCGACGGGGGCGAGTTCTTCCGCAACCTGTTCCGCTGTCACTTGTGCGCCGAACACAGCTACGACAACGGCCGGGTAACCGCGGTGCCGCGGATGCCGCACTATTACTACACGGTGGCGCGACGGGACGCGGTGCGCTGGCACATCGCGGGCGGGTGGAGCAACGGGTTAACCGTGGCCAGCTTGCGGGTAGTCCCGGAACCCATCGCGCGGTTCCTGCGGTCAACGGATCGCGAGGGCGCGGCCGGGCTGGTGCATCGGTACTACTACCCGTCAACCGTGGCCGCGGCCGAAGACTTGGCGCAAGCCGCGCGGCGGTTCCTGTACGAAGCCGGGCGCGAAGCCCGCGCGAGAATTTAGGGGTTTACTGGTGGCGGTTCCTGTAGCATGAAAAGGGGTTGATCGTGGCGAAGACGGACAACAGCGCGGTTGAGTTCGACCCGGACGCGAAACCGTGGGAAGAAGACGCAACCGTTAGCGCACTTCTCGCGGCCATCGAACGGCACGAAGCCGAAGCCGAATCCGCGAAGAAGGCCGCACAAACGGCGCGCGTGGCCGCGGAAGCCGCGATGCGGAAGCTGATCCCGACGACAAAGGCACTGGTACAGGGGTTGATTCACGCGGACGTTGTGAAGTCGATCCGCAAGGGGCTGGAACACTTGCGGGACGTTGACCAGCCGACGGGCGCGGCCCTGTCCCATCACGACAACTTCAGCGTGTGGGTTACCCCGTGGGCTTACGTCAGCGTGGCGGTTCATTCGTGGCGCGACCACGACGACCTGACTTGTGTTCCCGTCCGGGTGAGTGTCGGCACGCGGCCCGTGAACGGTCCCATTTACCGGAGCGAGGGCGGTTCCGTTCTGTTGACGTTCGATAAGGAAAGCGTTCCCCTGATCGTGTCGTTCATGGTCGAAGCCGCGAAGCTGGCCGGGTTCCGCGACATGGGCGAACCGTGGGGCGGGGGCGTGTACATCAACGCCGTTTGTTACGGCCCCATTCGGCCGTCGGTACTCGCGGCTTGCGAACTGGGGGCCAGCGGGAGCGTATCGGGTAAAGCCTTCGGGAAGGCGGTTCCGCCCGAAGGCTGGGTGTAGGGTAAAAGGTAATTCCCGTAATTTTTCTTGACACACGGCGGCCGCGGCCGTACAGTGTCTACGGGTACGACAAACGACACACGCGAAGGGATCGACCATGAAGACCGACGTTACCGAAGTGCGACCGTCCGGCTACCTGTGGTTCGCGACCGTGACGGGCAAGGCCGCGGAAGTGGCCGCGGTGTACGGGGTGAAGATGCCGTGGGCGGGTTCGCGGTACTCGTTCACGAACGAAGCATGGAAAGCGTTTCTGGGGAACTTGAATTAATCGCCAATCGGGGCGGCCGGGACTATCCCGGCA